>ULON01036001.1_pt1 | contig 21076 bp, 15 predicted proteins | sample 1952571 | NCBI WGS metagenome assembly ULON01 (sample SAMEA4835603, study PRJEB28245) | human gut metagenome | biome: gut microbiome; material: fecal sample | place: Denmark | collected 2008
GACAGGTTATATTTCGAAAGCTCTCTAGCACTGGCGCTTCCCGATACTCCCGCTCCTATAATTACTACATCATACATGTTATTTTCTCCTACCAATTTGCATATATTGTTTAATTGCTGTATCACTAAGCTCATTTAAAACAATGCAAACATCAGCTATTATTCATCCTTTGCCCAGTTAAATGCGCAGGCGACAGCCTTTTTCCACATTTTAAGCTTCTTTTCTCTCAAATCAGCCGCTATCTCCGGCTCAAACACACGGTCAATAGACCAGTTTCTCTTTATATCATCCATACTTTCCCAGTAGCCAACCGCAAGCCCTGCGAGGTACGCTGCGCCCATGGCTGTTGTCTCCACGCACACAGGCCTGTTGACCGGTGCATTGCTGATATCAGCCTGCATCTGCATGAGCAGATTATTGGCACTGGCACCGCCGTCCACCTTAAGTGATGTGAGATTGATGCCCGAATCAGCCTTCATTGCCTCAAGCACATCATTTACCTGAAATGCCATTGATTCCAGAGTTGCCCTTATGACATGGTACTTGTTTACACCTCTCGTAAGCCCCACAATGGTTCCTCTGGCATACTGGTCCCAGTACGGTGCTCCAAGCCCTGTAAATGCCGGCACCACGTAGCAGCCGTTTGTATCCTTTACCTTTCTTGCCATGTACTCTGAATCTGTTGAGGAATCGATAAATTTCATCTCATCGCGTAGCCACTGGATAGAGGCTCCTGCCACAAATATTGAGCCCTCCAGCGCATATACCACCTTGCCGTCTATGCCCCAGGCTATAGTGGTAACAAGTCCGTTCTTTGACGAAACAGGCATCTCACCTGTGTTCATGAGAAGGAAGCAACCGGTACCGTATGTATTTTTGGCTTCCCCTGCCCTAAAGCAGGTCTGGCCAAAAAGTGCAGCCTGCTGGTCTCCTGCCGCTCCCGCGATAGGGATCGGACCCCCGAAAAACACAGGATTCACCTCACCATATACACAGCTTGACGGCATTGGCTTTGGAAGCATGCTCTTTGGTATATCAAGCTCCTTAAGTATCTCATCATCCCACTTTAAGGTATTGATATTAAACATCATGGTTCTTGAAGCATTGGAATAATCCGTGACATGCACCTGTCCCTGAGTGAGCTTCCATATAAGCCATGTCTCAACTGTTCCAAACAAAAGCTCACCTCTTTCGGCTCTCTCCCTTGCTCCCGGCACATTGTCAAGGAGCCACTTGAGCTTAGTTGCCGAAAAATAAGCATCTATCACAAGTCCTGTCTTTTTTCTGAAGGTCTCGGTAAGCCCCTTTTCCTTCAGTGAATCCGCATACTCTGCCGTGCGTCTGCACTGCCATACTATCGCGTGATAAACCGGCTCTCCCGTATTTTTGTCCCATACAATTGTGGTCTCTCTCTGGTTAGTAATGCCTATCGCACATATGTCGGCTGCCGTAGCCTGAATATTGGCCATAGCCTCCTTTGCCACCTCAAGCTGTGTGGCCCAGATTTCCTCTGCATCATGCTCCACCCAGCCCGGCTTTGGAAAAAACTGCGTAAATTCCTTCTGTGCCACACTGCACATCTCGCCCTTCTCATTGAAAAGTATACATCTGTTGCTTGTCGTGCCCGCATCTAATGCCATAATATACTTTGCCATGTAAAAATCCTCCAACTCTCTATATTTCCAGCTTTTTTCCTTCTATCCTGCTACAGCTCTTCCTCTACCATGCTCTTCTCTCTGTTGAACGCATCATAGATACATGGAATTACTATAAGCGTAAGGATGGTTCCGTATACGAGCCCTCCTATTATTGCGATTGCCATCGGCCTTATCATATCTGAGCCATCTCCGATACCTATCGCCGATGTAAACATTGCGAGTATGGTGGTCATCGCTGTCATCAGTATTGGACGAAGCCTTGTACGGCCTGCGTCTATGATTGCCTCATGCTTGCTCATGCCCTCTCTCCTAGCCTGATTGATGTAATCAATGAGCACGATTCCATTATTTACAATGAGACCTGCCAGCATGATAAAGCCAAGCATTGATATGATTCCGAGCTCATTTCCCGTGATGAAAAGAGCTATAAAGCCTCCTGTAAACGCAAGAGGTATACAGAACATGATAATAAACGGTGAAAGCAACGACTGGAACTGCGCCACCATGATAAGATAGATAAATATCACTGCAAGCACAAGCATAAGTCCAAGCTGACTCATTGACTCATTTATTGTCTCATCCTCGCCCTCCATGTCTATTGAATAGCCATCAGGAATGCTAAGTTTATCAATTTTCGATTTAATTTTATTGCTTAGTAATGTTACATTATGGTTTTCATCAACCGCACCTGATACTGTAATATATCTTGTCTGAGCATCTCGATGAATGGTACTTAATGTCTGTTCCTGCGAAATAGTGCAGATATCACTGAGCGGAATCTCCTTTTCACTGCCATCATTATCCTTATAGGTAAATGTAAGGTTTTTGATGTCGTCCACAGTCACATCAGACTGCTCTGCGGATTGTAAGTATACCTCATAGTCCTTTATGTCGGTCGTAATGGTTGTTGCGCTCTTTTGAGATGATATCTCACCGGATACGAGCTGGTATACCTGAGCCACTGTATAGCCATACTTTGCTGCTTTTTCCTTATCCACAGTTATCTTAAGCTCATTGATTGTATCTCCAAGACCGTCATCTATATCTGTCACTCCATTTGTGTCCTTAAGGATATCTGCCACATCACCTGCAAGCTTCTGCAGCTTGTCTATATCATTACCCTTAATCCTGACAGAGAGACCACTTCCGAAAAACTCTGATGAGTCCATAGCCTGTGAAGATGCTGTTACCTTGCAGTCCAGATTCTTTGTGGATTTTTCAATTTCATCTATTACCTTATCCGATGAAATATCCGACTTCTCATCAAGCAATATATACATGCTCACACTGTCGCTTCCTGAGCTCATCAGGTTCATGGTCGAGCTGCCGCCTGCTGTAGCTCCTATTGTGTCTATGCCCTTTATATCAGATATTTTGTCCATGACCTTATCAGACAGCTCTGTAAGCTGCTTGAAATCGAGCTTTTCGTCATCCTTTGCCTCTATGGTAAGTGAAATCTGATTTGACTCCATGTCCATATCCATAAATGTCATTCCCCTTGACATGCAAAGTGCGCCACTGCCGACTAAAAGCACTACTGCCGCAATAAATACCACCGGCTTAAATCTAAGACATGTGCCGAGCACATTTCCATACCAATCCTTAAAACGGTCAAACCATGGATGCTTTATATCCTTCGTCTTTTTGAGCATGCCTGAAGCAATTGCCGGTACAAATGTGAGTGCCACTACAAGAGATGCCATAAGTGTAAATGCCACAGTAAGAGCCAAATCTACAAAGAGCTGTCTCGTGATTCCATCAGTAAAAATGATTGGCGCGTACACACTTACCGTGGTAAGTGTAGAGGCAAAAATGGCTCCTGCCACCTGATTTGCACCCTCAACAGCCGCCTTCTTTACCGAATATCCCTCTCCCCTTAATCTGTAGATATTCTCGATTACTACGATTGAATTATCCACCAGCATTCCTATTCCAAGCACAAGTCCCGACATTGAAATGATATTTAAGGTGATATCCGTAAAATACATAAGCACCACAGCCACAATAACCGATAGCGGTATAGATGCTGCGATAACAAGCGTTGGCTTTATATCCTTTAAGAACAAGAGCAATACGAAAATAGCAAGTATTGCTCCCACTATCATATTTTCCATAACACTCTTTACTACCATGTCAATGTATACGCCCTGGTTCATAAGCACTGTGGCGTGTAATCCGTCATTTTCCTTTTGCAGCGAATCAAGCTTGTCCAAAAGACGGTCTGTGACGTCTCCTGTAGAGTAGCCGGTCTGCTTCTCCATGGAGAGCATTATTCCGGGATTACCGTTGACTATCGCATATGTCTCATCCGAGTTGTCAGTCATCTCAACATCTGCCACATCACCGACATGAATAGGAGCTATTCCATCAAGCTTCATATCCATGAGCACAAGATTTGTTAAATCATCAATTGATTTTATCTCATCTCCCACCTGTACTATGTACTGCGTGCCATTTGAATCATTTACATAGCCTGCAGGCATATCAAAGTTCTGTGCGACGAGCAGCTGAGAGAGTGAGTCAATTGTTAAAACTGCATTTAAGTTTGACTTGTCAAGTGCATCATCCTTACTCTTTTCAAGCTCCTTCTTTGAACTGTCAAGAGACGCCGCTGCTGTTGCAAGCTGTGCCGACTGCTGTCCTATGCTTATAGAGCTGATGGCTGCCTGACTGTTTAGATTATCATAGGCATCTAAAAGTGCTGTCTCTCCTTGTGCTATCTGGTCAAGCCCGCTTTGGCACTGCTCTATACCTGTATTCACCTGAATGAGAGTCTGTGCTATCGCTGACGCTGCCGCAGGCAGATCATCTGCTGTGTTTACGGTGATTCCAAGCGCCGAGAGACCTGAAAACTGTGTTGCAATCTGCTTATCAACCTGCTCAAGCTGCGCTTTGAGTGCTGTGCCCGCTTCACCCGGTGCATTTGCGCCCTCTTTGAGTGACGGAATTGTCTTTGTATATGTATCACTATTCATGAAGTCTGAAAGAGCTGACTGAATTGTTTCAAGCTGGCTCTTCTGCTCATTTAAGCTTGCAAGAGTACTCTCTAGCTGAGTCTTCTGCTCTGCAAGCTTTGCCTTTTGCTCCTTTAGCGTATCCACTCCCGCGCTCATCTGATCCGATGCAGATGTGATTGCGTTTTGTCCGCTCTCTATCTTTGCACTTGCATCATCCATCTGACTTTTTGCATCGTCAAATTTCTTCGAAACGGCATTATTTATTTTCTCATTGAGCGCATCTATCTTGGCCTGATTCATCGTGACCTGTATCTGCTCGGTGAGCTCACCTGTTGCAGTCACTGATGCGACTCCTTCTGTACTCTCAATTGCAGGCTTAAGTGTGTTTTCCACAAAGTCGGTGATTTCCGACTTGCTTTTCCCATCCATATCCACAGCAGTCATCATGATTGGAAGCATGTCCGGATTTATCTTCATAATGGTCGGAGTACCCACTCCATCCTTCCAGCCAGCCTTGACCTGATCTATTTTCTGCTGCATCTCTATCACTACAGAATCCATGTTGGCATTCTGCTCATACTCGCATGTCACCAGCGAATAGCTGTTATATGACATTGAGCTTACGTTTTTGATATTTGACGTAGTTGCCATAGCTGCTTCAAGCGGCGCGGTGACATCGCTCTCCACCTCCTGTGGACTTGCTCCCATATCTGTTGTCACGATAAGTGCATACTGAAAGCTCATATCCGGCAGCAGATCTGTCGTCATCCTGCCAAGCGATACAACACCAAGTACTATTACCAGCAATACTCCTACAAGTACAGTAAAAGGCTTTTTTACACTATATCTGGATATCATCTAACCCCTCCTTTTTCTTTTCTTGATAATGTCCTGCATTAGTTTAATAGACAATGATTACTGCGATTTTCACAATATATTTAATTCGCTGTTATACTTTTATTATACAATGTGTCGGATTGCAACTCAATTGGTTTATACTTTTTTAAGAGATTTTGACAATAAAAAGACACCCAATTATACGATTAATATAATTCGATGTCCTTAAATGTCTTTAAATATCTTTTAATATCTTTTATTTATTTTAGCTTCAAATGCCCTCTTCCTCAATCTCATCCTCATCATCATTGATACCTGCAACAGCACTTGTAACGGCTCCGATTACAGCGACAAGCGCAAAGATGATAACTAAAAAAATAACTATAAAAAATGCTACTAAAAAACCTGTATCTGTCATATAATTTACCCCCATAGCTGTCTCACAGCTTCTTTAAAATATAGTTTTAGTTTAACACACTTGTCTGTAAATAACAATATCGTAAAGGGCTAAATTATTGACTAAATATTGACTAAAATATTGATTTATGAAATTGCTCAGTCCTTGATCTGCATACCGTTTGCATCCATATGATAGCCTTCTGTCATGATCAGCTTTGATACCGGAACTATCTCATAGCCCATTTCCTGCAGCTTCGTGAGCATCTCATCGAGTGCCTGCGAGGTGTATTTTGCGCCAAGATGGCAGAGTATTATCGAACCGCAATCCAGGCTTTTGTGATTGCACACTGTATCTATAATGTTTTGCACACCATAGTTTTTCCAGTCGAGCGAATCCACATCCCACTGGATTGGATAATAGTCACAGCCATACACTGTGTCAATCAGTTCATTGTTGTACGAGCCGTATGGCGGTCTGAATACCTTCATATCCTTTCCGGTCAGCTCCTTGACCTTTTTGTGCACATCCATTATCTCCGTCTTCATCTCGCCTGCCGTGATTGTTGCCATATCATAGTGGTGCTCACTGTGATTTCCGGGCTCATGCCCTTTTTCAACCAGCGTCTTTACACATTCAGGATTATCACTCACAAACCCTCCTGTCATAAAAAATGTAGCCTTTACGTTGTGCTTGTCAAGTGTCTCCATCATACTGTCAAAATCCTCTGCTCCCCAGGCACAGTCAAATGAAAGGGCTATCTTTTTTTCTGTTGTCTGAACCGAATATACAGGCAGCTTTCTGTCCCCGAACTGACTCACAGCACTGCTAAGTGTCTCCATCACCTCTATATTTTTCAGCTGTGATATGTCATACTCTCTACCATATAAAGCGCCTGTAATAAGAAGCGCCGACAGCAGCACTCCAAAAAGGAATCTATGTCGGCGTTTCTTTCGTTTTGTCCCATTATGTAGTTTTGTATTTTGCATGTATGCTCTGTATTCACTCATGCTATATACTATTCTTTATTATCACAAATTATGAATAATGAAATAACTCTATTTCAGTTCTTCTGCCCTTCCGATAAACTCAAGCACTACCTCAATCGACTGATGCGCAGCCTTCTCCGCAAATGTCTGGTAGTCTGTCTCGCCGCCATCGCCGTCTGATATTGAGCGAAGAATGGCAAATGGCACATTGTTCACATAGCACACATGACCGATGCTGCCGCCCTCCATCTCTGCTGCGATTGCATTAAAGGTATTCGAAATATAATCCTTCTGCTCCTTTGTGGCAATAAACTGATCTCCTGTTGCGATATTGCCCTTTTTGTAGTGGATATTCCTGTCAGCTAAGCATGAGCACATGAGCTCCACCATTTTTGTATCAGCCGGAAGCAGAATCATATTGATGCCTGAGAGAAGTCCCTTCGGATCTCCGATTGGCGATGTATCCATATCGTGCTGCAGCACGTTTGTGGCTACTGCCACGTCAAGCACATTTAAGTCCTTTGTCAAAGTACCAGCCACTCCGATATTGACAATCATATCTACATCATATTTCAAAATCATGGCCTCTGCACATATTGCCGCAAATACCTTTCCTATTCCGCATTTTGCCGCAACTACATACTGATCACCGATTTTACCCTCAACAAACTCCACTCCACTGTAAACCTCTGTCTGTGTGTCTGTCATCTGAGCCTTTAAGTCATCGACCTCCATCTGCATTGCACCAATTACACCTATTGTCATTTTATTTCTCCATTCCTGCTATCTTGCTATTATATTTTTAGTCCTCGTTTACTGTGGATAAGTAAACTCCATATTTGTCTGGCTCTCAAGCACCTTAAGATATGCACGGCACTCCTTCTTTGCCTCGTCAAGTGACAGATTCTCGTAATGTCCGCACTCTATGGCTGATGCACCAAATACCGGTCCATCATACTCAAGTATCTGCTTTAAGACCTCTTTGGTGATTTCAAAAACCTTCCCCGGCTCGACATCCCTCACAACGAGATAGAAGCCTGTCTGACAGCCCATCGGTCCAAAATATACCACATCATCTGCAATCTCAGAGTTTCTCACACATGTTGCAAACATATGCTCCACTGAGTGCATAGCTGAATTGGACATATAATCGCCTGCATTAGGTTTTCTTGTACGAAGGTCATATGTAACGATTTCTCCGTCTTTTCTTGAAATATAAAATCCAGGTTTAAGAATATTATGATTAATTGTAAAGCTTTTAATTCTTTCCATAAAAATGTTTCTCCTTACTTAGTTGCTGTCTCAAACTGCTTCAGATAATCCTCAAATACATTGAGTGCATCATCCACAGGCTTTGGTGTGCTCATATCAACACCGGCACTCTTTAGCAGCTCGATTGGATTCTTCGAGCATCCACCGCACAGGAAATTTCCTATATACTTATCCACAGCAGGCTTTCCCTCCTCAAGTATCTTTTTTGAAAAAGCAACTGCTGCCGAATAGCCTGTCGAGTACTGATATACATAGTACGGTGTGTAAAAATGCGGTATGCGCATCCACTCATATGATATCTCATCATCCACGCGCATATCCGGTCCGTAGTACTGCACATTCAGCTCATGCCATAGCTCATTTAGCACATCCTTGGTAACCGGCTCGCCCTTTTGCATTTTCCGATGAGCTATATGCTCAAACTCTGCAAACTGCGCCTGCCTGAAAAGTGTCGTCCTGAAGCCGTCCAGAAAATGTGTCATGAGATATTTTCTCTCATTCTCATCCTCACAATGCTCAAGCATATAGTGCATGAGAAGCGACTCATTGCAGGTGGATGCAACCTCTGCCACAAAAATCAGGTATCCCGCGTAGGTGATGCTCTGATGCTCATTTGAATAATATGTATGCATCGCATGTCCCATCTCATGAGCCAGCGTAAACACACTGTCCAGATTATCGGCATAGTTCAAAAGCACATACGGATGAGTGCCGTAAGCGCCCCATGAATACGCACCGCTTCTCTTGTTCTCATTCTCATATACATCTATCCAGCCACTCTCCATGCCAGCCTTAAGTGTGCTGACATACTCATCGCCCATAGGCTCAAGCGCCTTTGCCACAAGCTTTTTTGCCTCATCATAGGTGTATGTGGTCTGTACATTGTCCACAATCGGTGCAAACAAATCATACATATGCAGATGCTCCACACCTAAAAGCTTTTTCCTAAGCGCCATGTACCTGTGCAGAGCCGGCAGATGTGCATGAACCGTCTCAATCAGATTGTCATAGACACTCTCAGGAATATCGCCATCGGATAAATACATGGCCCTTGCGCTGTCATATTTTCTTACCCTTGCATAAAAAGTGTCATTTTTCAGCTTGCTGATGTACATCATGGAAACAGTATTGCTCCACTTCTTGTACGAATCATAGACTCCGCGGAACACCTGCTTGCGCAGGCTTCTGTCCTTGCTGCTTAAAAAATCTATGAAATTGCCATGCGTGATACGGATTTTATTTCCCTCGACATCAGTGATATATGGGAATTTGATATCCGCGTTGTTGAACATGCTGAATATATTCTCCGGTGCTGCAGCCATCTCACCGCACTGCGCCAGGATATTCTCCTCTGCAGCCGATAAAGTATGCGCTTTCTGACGCATTATCTCATCAATCGCACGCTTATAGTGCATAAGCTCATTGCTCTCACTATAAAAGCTCTCAAGCCTTTTATCATCTATCTGCAAAATCTCCGGACTCGCAAATGCCAGCGCACCTGATGCCTGAACAGTCAGTGTCTCAGCCTTTGACACATATGCCTGATATTTCGACACAGCAGTGTCCTGATGCGAGCGCTCATTCGCATAGACAACTATACGCTCCAAATAATAAGACAGCTCATCCTGCTTCTTAAAAAAATCAAGCAGCGTTGCTGCACTGTCGGCCAGATGTCCCTTAAATCCAGATAGCTTTTCTGCAAGCTGTGACGCTTTTTCACACTCAGCCTCCCACAGCTCATCTGTCTCATACATATCCTCAAGCTTCCATTTGTACTCGTCTGAGATTTCATCTCTCTTTTGAAGCCTTTTCTCACTCATTTTGTGTTACCTTCTATCTTACTTTTCTTGTTCTCGTGGGTTCTGAATAGTTACCTTGTTTTCAACTCTTCAGAACCGCCCCACGCACATTCGCAAAACCGCACTATGTTTTTATAAAACTACCCACACATCCGGCATGCAAAATGCATATAGACGTGTGGGATATATGTGAATTATAACAATTAAGCTCTACTTTGTAATTAAAGTGCCCATACCACCTGAAACTGTCTTGCCCTCTTTGTTGAGCTTTGTGATAAGCACTGAACGGATGGCAGAGTCACCGATAAAGTCGATAGCTGCCTCAATCTTTGGAGCCATGGTACCCTCATCAAACTCGCCTGCTGCAAGGTACTTCTTTGCCTCATCGACAGTCATGGTATCAAGTGGCTTCTCATCCTCCTTGCCATAGTTCAGGCAGACCTTGTCAACGCTTGTAAGTATAACAAGTCTGTCAGCATCAAGAGTATCTGCAAGCTTTCCTGCTGCAAGATCCTTCTCGATAACAGCACTGGCGCCCTGAAGCTTATTATCCTGTGCTAAAACAGGAATTCCACCGCCACCACATGCGATAACAACCTGATCTGCATCAACAAGAGCCTTAATAGCATCCTTTTCCACTATATCAACAGGCTTTGGAGCTGCCACAACTCTTCTGTAGCCTCCCTCAACCTGTGTCACATGGTTGCCCTTCTTCTCCTCTTCCTCAGCCTCAGCCTCTGTCATAACACGGCCAATGATCTTTGTCGGATGATAAAAAGCCTCATCATACGGGTCAACAACCACCTGTGTAAGTATTGTAGAAACGGTCTTGTAAATTCCTCTGCCAAGAAGCTCTGTACGGATAGCATTCTGTAAATCATATCCTATATAGCCCTGGCTCATTGCAGAGCAGACTGCTGTAGGTGTAGCTGTATACTCAGGATAAATCCTGCAAAACTCAGACATAGCAGTGTGAATCATGCCCACCTGCGGTCCGTTGCTGTGTGTGATAACAACCTCATAATCGTCCCTGATAAAATCTGCAACTGCCTTTGCTGTATGCTTTGTAGCCTCGTGTTGCTCCGGAAGAGTTGTTCCAAGAGCATCATGTCCGAGTGCAATAACTATTTTTTTCTTCTTCATGCCGACCTCCTATGCTGCATCCGCTCAATGTGTATTATATCTCATAATCATAAACCGATGTGTATACTATGATAAATCTACATATAAACCATCAATTTTGAAGAATTCCTATGCGGTGCAAAAGTAAAATTATTTATATACATTATCTAATATTTTAGGGAATTTGTCTAGTACTTTGAACCGATTTGAACAACATTTCCGCCACAGCGTAAGGGACGTAAGCGAAAAAAGAATGCTCCTACTACCATGTAGCGAAGCATTCTTACACATATATTGAACTATTTTATTTCTATTTATTCTTTAATTCACCCATATATTTTTTTGCATCTTTAAGAAAACTGATTGTTATCAAAACAATAACTATGCCTATCGGAAATGCAGCAACTATACTTACAGACTGCAAGTTACTCATAGAGCTCTCAGCAAATAACAGGGCAATTGGTAAAAGTATAAGCAGTATGCACCACATCAGCTGAATGAGTTTGTGCGGCTGCTCATCCTCACCTAATTTCCTGTAGCTGTAACATGATACAGTTAAAGCAATAGAATCAAATGATGTAGCATAAAAAGCTATCATTGTCACTAAAACTATTATCATTATTAAAGGTGCACACGGCAATGTCTTAAGAATAGTAACTATCAACTCATATAAATCACCACTCTTGTTGTACTGCGCAATAAAATCTGCTGCTCCTGACATCTGTTTTCCCATCGAATAGTTGCCTAAGATGATAAAGCTGATGAGCGTAGAGCCAACACCAAATCCATATCCTCCAAGAATTGTCTGTCTGATAGTTCTGCCTCTTGATATATTTCCAATAAAGAAAGGAGCTGCTACACACCATACCATCCAGTAAGCCCAGTAATATATGGTCCAGTCCTGAGGAAAGTTGGTTTTACGTAATGGATCGGTATACGTAGATAATCCTATAAAATTCTGCACCATAGTGCCAAGAGATGACAACCCGGTCTCAAGAATATATCTTGTTTCACCGCCAAACAGCAGTACAATAGCAAGCAGTCCAAAGAAGAAATAGATACAGACTTTTGCCAAAATGCTTATTCCCTTAAATCCATGTAATAATGAATATGTATAAACTATACATGTAATTATAAGGATAATGATATTGATTGCTGTTCTGCTAAGCGATATATGGAACACATCTCCAATAATTGTTGCCATAAGAGGTGTTGCAACACTAAATGTGGTTGCTGTTCCTGCTAAAAGTGCAAATACAGCTAACAGGTCTATAATACGTCCTGCAAAACCATCTGTGTGTTTTCCAAGAACAGGTCTGCATGCTTCCGAATATTTCTGACGGTTTCTTTTCCTTACATGAAGCATAAAACCAAATGCAACTGCTAAAACAAGATAAAATGCCCATGGAATAAAGCTCCAGTGAAACAGAGGAAATACACCGGCCCATTCCTGTATGCTTCCAAGCTCCTTAATGTGGGGATTGGTTGCATACATAATCCACTCAGAAAATGAGTAGAAAAGAATATCTGCTGCCAGACCACATGTGAACATCATGCATCCCCATGAAAAGAATGAGTACTTTGGTTTTTCATCCGGCTCTCCAAGAACAATATCTCCATACTTCGAACCAGCTATAAATATAGATATCAAAAATATGCCTAAACCTATAATCAGGTAATAAATACCAAACGTATCTCCAAAGAAAAATCTTACCTGACTGAGTATGGCATTTGACTGCTCAGGTAATGCAAAAAATAAAATACACAATGCCACAATTATTGCTAATGGCACAAGTGTGATAATCCAATCAATTTTTTTCTCTTTCATAATACTAATCCTCCATATATTTCTTATAGCTGCTATCTATCTCAGCAAGCTCCTGCAAATTGTCGATTTCAATAATATCGCCTTTTTGCATCTCATATATGCCAAGCTGATATTCATCCGGATAGCAGAACATTGCAACGTCATCCCAGTATATCTGAGTATTTTTTTTGTTCTCAAATTCCATTTCAAGATGTTTTTTCAGTTTGCGCCCATCTGCCGCAGTCCATCTGGAGATGCTATAAAGCTGCCATCCATGACTTCCGCCACTCCTGCTGCAGGATGTTACAATTCCATCTTCTACTGTCTGAAGCCACTCATCTGTTTCATCATCAGTCCATACACTGTTATAACCCGAATGTTCGAATTCTTTTGATAGAATTTCAGGATTATATATAATCTGGTCGCCATCAAGAATAATTGCATCCTCAATATGATCTCTTGCAACATATAGTGATGAAATATTATTACAGCTTTCATAATAAGGATTTTCAATTATAGTAACTCCCGGATATTCATTCTCTAATTCATAAAACTGTTCCTTTAAATATCCGGCAACAATATAAATCTCCGTTATTCCATTATCATGTAAGCCTTCAATAACCGTATCTATCATACGCTTTCCATTCACCCTTACCAATGGCTTCGGAGTGGTCAGCGTTACCGGTCTCATACGATTCCCCAGTCCTGCTGCCATAATAATCGCGCGTTTTACTTCATGCATTCTTAATTATCCTCCAATTTCTGCATTTCATCCTGTACTACTTTGTAATAATCCTTTGCATATCTGTACTGTCTGAGTGAATATTCACCAAAATCAACACCCAGATTTCTCTTATACTCACACCAGTTACTCCATAAAAGTCCGCATACTGCAATATAACAATAAATCTTTATTCGGATTTCAGCTGAACACCCTTCTGTGAAATATGCATCAATTAACTTATCCACATGCTCCCTGTCATACATGGAATATATGCAGAACATGGCTATATCTACGTGCGGATCCTGCATTCCTGCATATTCCCAGTCAATAAGTCTGATGTCCTCATTTCCATTTTCATCCTTAACAAAAAGGAAATTATCCGGAACAGCATCAATATGCGTAAGAACCTTTTCATTTACATGAGCTTCTATATACGGCCTGAGTGAAAGGACATTTTCCTTAGTCTGCCTGTAATGTCTGTATGCAGAAGGCGAACCATCCCACAGGCTCTCATAAAACTCAAGCTGACCGAATATATCAAATTCATGATTTACTTTAAGCTTCATATCATGAAATTCTCTGAGACGCTTCATGCATTTACAAACATCATCATTATTTTCCGGATCACATACTCTCGCATTTTCTAAAAACGCAGTGATTTTATATCCATTATCCGGATTTATATAAGCGATATCATCACATATATGTCTGCCATCAATAGTATTATAAACCATTGCTTCATTACGTCTGTTTATCAGCTGATCCGTTCCCTCTCCCGGAATTCTCATGATATACTTTTTCCCTTTACATGAGAACAGGAACGAGCGGTTTGTCATGCCCTTTTTCAATACCGTAATATCTACAATATCGTCTGCTGATACAGATAAGGCATCGCAGATAACCTGTATTGCATCAGTTTTCAGATGATTTGAATCGCTGTCCATCTCTCTGAGCTGCTCATATGTATTTATTTCAACCACATCCCACGAATGCACTACCCTGGCAGTAATAAACATTCTGTCCTTATCATACAGTGCAGTCTCCCAGAAGGCACCATCATTAGCCGAATTACTACACAGTTTTTCAATTCTGCCTTTGACAATTTGTGCATCATCATCAAGCAGATAGCTAATTCCTATCATAGCATTGCCGCCGGCAGCCTTCGGTATGGTAACCAGTTCCATTTTTCTGTTAACACGCACCGTGCTGTCATCATCAATCAAATCACTGACCATATACCAGGAATATAATTCATGGTGATGATACGGATTCTTGTCACACCATATATCACACGGTATGATATATGTATTTGATAAATGATTCAAAACCTTCTTTACTGAATATAGATTATTCTTAGTCGTATACTCTTCATTGACAACGAGCTCCACCCCAAAATCATCGATAAGATACTCATACCTCTCCTTCATAAAGCCGACAACTACATATATTTCATAAATTCCCACTTCATGAAGCTGTCTGATAGTCCGCTCTATAAGTACTTCTCCATTTACCTCTAATAGTCCCTTTGGAGTCTCGGTATTTATAGGTACCATTCGCATTCCATAACCAGCTGCCAGAATTACTGCATTCTTCGGAGCCTTTTCTTTGAATTCTTTAAATGCCTTAGGTGTAACAGCACATTTTTCATTTATATAACCTTCATTCATCAATTCTTTTATTGATTTGTTTACAACTCCCAGAGAATGACCGGATAACTCTGATATTTCTCTTTGATTGTTAACTGATTGATGATATAACGTGTTCAGTATATCTTTCTCTTGTTTGTTCATGTTCGCCTCTCCTTATGTTTTTATGAACATTCATAATACTACACCTTTTTATTTAAAAAATCAACCCTTAACTATATTTTTCATAACAAAAAACGCGCCACACTGGCGCGTTTTTGTACTCATAAATATAAATGAATTATTTACTGCTGAATATCCTTTGCAGAGCTTAAGGTTACTTCAACCTTGTTCTCTTCGTACTGTCTGCCACTCTGACGGGCAACAGTAAGAGTAACCTTATCTCCGGCCTTGTAGCTCTTTAACGCTGACTGCAGCTCTGTCATAGAAGAAATCTTTGTGCTGTCAACAGCAGTGATGATATCTCCCTCCTGTAAGCCGGCATTTGCGGCACCTGAACCAGCTGAAACAGATGAAACATACACACCCTGTGGGAAGCCGTAGGCTACCATCTCAGATGAAACATCGCCACCCTTTATTCCAAGGTATGCCTGATTCTCGTTTGTATACTTTCCATCCTGGATGAGACTCTCAATAATAGGCTTTGCAACCGACATAGGAATTGCATATCCGATACCCTCAACCTCAGTTGAAGAATATTTTACAGAGTTTATACCGATAACCTCGCCATTTTCATTCAAGAGTGCTCCACCACTGTTTCCAGGGTTTATTGCTGCATCTGTCTGGATAAGCTTGTTGTTGGTAACAGTCTCACCTGTCTGTGAATCCTGTGTAGTAACAGTTCTGTTAAGCGCACTTACTATACCTGTTGTGACAGACTGTCCGTATCCAAGTGCATTACCGATAGCAATTGCAGGACTTCCAACAGCTACACTTTCAGAATCTCCGATTGTAGCAATCTTGATATTTGAGTAAGTATCTTTTCCAAGGTCTGCTTTCTTTACACGTACAACTGCAAGATCATCGTCAGGATCCGTTCCTCTGATTTCCGCCTTTACCACAGAATCATCATCAAACTGTACTGTAAGCTCCTCTGAATCTGCCACAACATGGTTGTTTGTAGCAATGTAGAGATAATCATCATCCTCACTCACAATGATACCTGAGCCGCAGCTCTGAGACTGCTGTGACTGCTTTCCGAAAAAGCTGTTGTAGGTGACTGTTCCTGTATTTGTGATAGCAACGATGCTAGGCATGACCTCATCGACAACAGATGATACATCTGTCAGATCCTTTGCATCCCCTGAGGATGTCTGCTTAGTCCCACCGGATGTTGTAGTGGTAAGCTTTGCACTTGCAGTAGAAGAATTTGAAATAGCTCTCGTGCCAATATAGCTTACTCCTGTGAAAACGCCGCCTCCGACGAGCCCGAAGATAAGAGCTGCCGCTACTGTCTTTGCTGCAAATGGTCCAAACGCACCAGGTTTTCTAGGTGCTCTCTGCTTCTTAGGCTTTGCAGCCTGCTGGTATGCCTGACCATTCATATTCATCCGGCTATATGAGTTGTCTGTCGAACCGGCTGATGCGCCACCATATGCATTATTATTTGTGCCTGAATTATATGCCTGATTAGAATAAGGCTGGTTTGCATTTGGCTGTCCTGCTGCAGAAGCCTGCGAATATGGATTGTAGCTCTGTGAATAGCTTTCAGCTGATGTATTATTAGTCTGTGCAGCCCTCTGTGACTCATCCGGATTGTAAGGATTACCCGACATTGTGAAATTTACATTGTTTGTATTGTTATTTGTGTTATTTGTACTGTTAGTATTATTTGTATCATTCATATTTCCATAATTGTTATCCATAATAGTTTCTCCTTTCGTTTACAATTAGAAGTATACTGTCAATCTGTGTTTAATTTGTGACGGGATTATTTATTTTTTCATAAATCAGTTAACTATTTACAGCCTATGTTCCCCATTGCAGGCCACTATGCGATTATAAAAATAAAAATAACTGCTCATCGGCAGATGCACCTCTAAGTCTGCGATAAAGAGAAATTGCAGAATATCAATACATCCCTGCCAATGAACAGTTACCATAAATCATATATTAAATTTCAATTCCGTTCTTCTCAAGAAGAGCTCTCGCTGTTTCAACCGAATCTGTACCTGTCGCATTCTTTACAGGTGCAAACTCCTTCTCTCTGTCTACCTCAAATGGCAGGCTATTGTCCATCATGTATACCATATCGAGGATGAGTGTCTCGAACTTGTATGCATTCGGAGTCTCAGGCTTATGCTCTGTACCATTCTCATCAATGTAAGGCACCTTCTTCTCTACCACATGAAGTGGAAGGCTCTTCTCTGCGATAGCCATGAGCTTGTCCACGCGGAATAAATAGTTTAAGATAACACCAAAGCCATACTGCAATGAACCATTCTCGTTCTTTGCCTCTGCCATCTCAGGAGTAAGCTCGTAATACTCAACAATCGAAGGCTTGCCATTCTCAAGACACATAGCACCAACTCTCTCATATGGATCACATTTTCTGACCACCTTAGAGCCGCTGACACAGCCAGACTCGATTGTAGCACCTACAAATACAGGATCTGCAATCTGCTGAAGCACATTGTCCACAGCAAATACATTGAGCCACTCAACACCCTTATCCTTCAAATCCTTGTCAAGACCGGCATTGATGAGTGACTTGAACCATCCACCGTTTCCGTTTGGTGACATGGCAAGTGAATCCTCAGATTTCATGAGCAGATTTCCATCAAAATCAACTGCCGGAACCATCTCCTGCACGAAAAACTTCACATAGTCCTTGTTGTATCCAAAATAGTCGTGCTCTTCAAAGAACTCTCTTGTCATGCCATCATTTATCTCACTTGTCATAACATACAGAGGCACCCATGTACCGGTCTGATTTGTAACCTTCATGAGGTTTGCGACAAGCTGCTCAAAGATATAGAGTTCCTTTGTCTTTCCAATATTGAACATGCCCTTAGCCTTGTCAAAGCCAAGACGTGTACCCTGTCCACCGGCAAGAAGAATTGCACCAACCTTGCCATTCTTTACAGCATCAAGACCTGTTGCAAGGTATTTGTCCTTATTTGCCTCTATCTCTGAAAGCTCCATAGCAGCAAGCGGTGAAAATGTACCTCTCTGCTGCTCCTTGTTGTGAATCATATCAAGGTATGACCAGTCCATGTGCTCAAGCTGGCTCTCAAGCTTAGCCGGAACTTCCTCTGTTAAGAATTTCTTTAAGTATTTCTGGTTTGTTGCCGTGATTTTTTCTTTGATTTCCGGTTTCATAAATTCTCCCTTGTTCTTGTAATTTAGTTGTTATTTAATCATTGATTTTCCATTAACTATTCATTAGTTATAGGTTATTACATTATTAATCATATTAAATTATGTGGGACCAATCTATTGATTGGCCCCGGATATATTGTTCATATAAATATTGTTTTATAAAACTTATTGCTTATAACAGCTAAATAAATACCATCAGGTAATTACTCATCTGAATCATCTGATGATGATTTCGTTCCAGAATTATTTTCAGACTCCGACTGACTGTTCTTTAATGAATCCTGCTTATCCTTATTCTTTTTCTTTGCCCCTTCGGTTCCATCAGAACCAACAGTATCATTGTACTGTGAGAGATCAAATGCAGAAGTCTTTGACGTAACACCTGTTTTTTTAGCAATCTTGTCACTGACACTTTGAACTGTCTCAGTTGGCTGATAATCAGTCTCATTAAACAGAAACTGATGAAGTTTGGAAACATTCTGTGCTAAATCAATTGGAATAACTGTATCCCCAGTAGATGAAAGATTTATTGTAGTCAGCTCAAATGGGAAGCCTGTTGTCTCCTTCATCTGAAACTTTGTAACATAAGAAGCATACTGTAATATCTCGGTAGCTGTAAAGTTTGTACTTATCTGACTCATGATATCCTTACACATCTCTGTGAGCGAGCCTAAATCTGACTGCTTAGCCTTGTCAAGCATAGCCTGAAGCACAATTCTCTGACGAGATGCCCTTAAGAAATCATCACCAGAGGTGCTTCTGATACGTGCATAGCATGTAGCCTGAGTTCCATCAAGATGCTGCATACCATCCCCCTCAAGATAAGGAGTATTATATCCTGTAGTATAATCAACCTCAGGAATCAGATAATTGATTTCCTTCATCTCCGCCTTAGTAATCTCAAGATCAAGACCTCCGATATCATCTATAGCATCTACGAGAGCCTTCCAGTCAACACAAACATACTTCGTAATATTCAAATCCAAATTTGAATTAAGCATAGCTACTGCTCTCTTTGCCCCACCATTAGCATATGCTGCATTTGCCTTTGCAAACTTTCCATTGCCTATAGGCAGATACGTATCTCTGTAGACAGAAACAAGCTGAACCTCCTTAGTATCATAATTCAGACTAGCGATCATGATACAATCGGAATGCCCCTCATTGTATGAACCATTACTTCTGTTGTCCAGACCAAACAACGCTACATTGAGATATCCATGCATATTGGCAAGAGCATCATCATCAATATCCTCATTGATTCCGGCCTCACTAGCTGTCAGCGCATCCTCATATTTAACCTGTCCGAGTGTCTTATTATAAGCCCAAACCACTAACAGAACAATTAACAGCAACAGGATTTCAAATACAAAAAGTATAATCTTCTTACGTCCACTTCTTCTCTTTTTTCTTCTTCTCTTCTTTGCCATGTTATTTTTCCTTTTTCCTATGAATGTAAAGCCACGCGTCTGCGTAGTCCTGACGCTCCTTCTCCGACATATTGGTATACTTTCCAAACTCCAGATTCGTCAGACGCATCTGCGGCCTGCCACACTTGAAGCATTCAACCTCTTTCCTTCTTGAAACCATCCGTATCCAGCCACAATCCGGGCAAATGTATATTTTCATCATAGTCTTTATTCAAACTGTCCGAGAACCTCAGCTGACAAAGCATCAAGCTTAGCCTGTGAATCTTCAAGAGACACTCCTTTAACTCCGAAATAGAATTTAATCTTAGGCTCTGTACCAGAAGGGCGTACACAGCACCAAGCGTTATCGTTAAGTTCGTAGTAAAGTACATTAGAAGAAGGAAGACCTGTCGGCTCAACCTTTCCTGTTGTCATATCTTTTCTTGTGTCATTCTTGTAATCACGGATAGCAAGCACCTGATAATCACCAAATTTCTTTGGCTCAGCGGCACGTGCCTTTGTCATAATCTCATTTATCTGTGCAGCACCATCAATGCCCTTTAAGGTCATTGTGGAAATACCCTCTCTGTAGTAGCCATACTTCTCGTACATGTCAATCATGCCATCCCAGAGTGTCTTGCCCTGTGACTTGTAGAAGGCAGCTACCTCACACAGCATACATACCGCTGCAGGAGCATCCTTATCCCTTGCATATGTGCCCGGCAGACATCCGTAGCTCTCCTCCATACCGAATACATAGTTGTTGCAGCCGGTCTTTTCAAATTTGAGCATCTGCTCTCCGATATACTTGAAACCTGTTAAAACCTCGATATGCTTTACGCCATATGCTGCCGCAATTGCCTTACCCATATCTGTAGAAACAATTGACTCAACAAATGCAGGATTCTCAGGCAGAGTACCATTGGCACTCTTCTGGCTTAAAATATACTCACCGATAAGCATAGCTGACATATTTCCTGTAAATGTCACATACTCACCCGTCTTTGTATCCTTGCAGTATACACCGAGTCTGTCGGCATCAGGGTCAGTTGCTAAAACGATATCAGCATCTTTTTCCTTTGCAAGCTCAAGTGCTAGCTTCCATGCATCAGGATTCTCAGGATTTGGATAAGGACAT
>ULON01011216.1_pt1 | contig 20736 bp, 9 predicted proteins | sample 1952571 | NCBI WGS metagenome assembly ULON01 (sample SAMEA4835603, study PRJEB28245) | human gut metagenome | biome: gut microbiome; material: fecal sample | place: Denmark | collected 2008
CCGTATTTGCCTGCAACGCCGCCAGTTCTTCCGTATCAAAACGAAAACCGACATTCAGCTTGTTCTCCCGTACAGCAGGGGCGGCTATTTGGGAATCAACGGGAATCTCCCTATCAACAGCCGCGCCGGGCAAGCGGAAAGGTCCCGGGCGGCGAGGCTGATAATCTTCTGCAAGTCCCAGCTTCCGTTTCAGGGCAAGCAGTCCGTCCCAACTGTCCATGGCAGCACGCTCTCCCCGCACCATCAAAGTGTCGATGGCCTCTTTGGTGAAACTTGCAGCCGAATAGCCGGTGACATCCACCTTTATCAACACGTCGGTATTACGCAGATTCTCACGGTATTTCTTCTCTCCTTGCAGATTAATGATTTGCCCGAAGATGTCTTTCACCGATTTCAGCTCGGAAGCCTTAAGCAGCGGACTCTGCACATCCACCCCGATAATGTAGTCGGCCCCCATGGCAAGCGCCACATCTACCGGATAGTTATTCACCATTCCACCGTCCACCAACACCATTCCATCCAGGTCTACCGGAGCAAACACACCGGGAATGGACATGCTGGAACGCATGGCAGTGGCCAGTATTCCCTCATGGAACACTACTTCGCTGCCATTCACCAGATTTTCCGACACGCAGGCAAACGGAATAGGAAGACGGCTAAAATCCACAGAATCCTGGTAACCTTCTGTCAATGTGGAGAACAAACGTGCCAGATTCTTCCCTTTTATGATACCCGCATCCGAAACAGCGGCAGATTTCAAAGAAAACGGAATGGAGAGTACATAGCGCTCCGACTTCAACCGGTCATCCAGCAACACATCCTTAGGATTGGGGGCATCCGAGAGCAAGAATTTCCAGTTCTGGGCATTCACCATACTGTCCAATTGCTGTGGGGTATATCCGATAGAATACAAACCGCCCACAATGGCCCCCATACTAGTGCCCACCACATAATCTATAGGGATACCCGCTTCTTCAATTACTTTCAGAGCACCGATATGCGCCGTCCCTTTGGCGCCACCCCCACTGAGTACGACAGCCACTTTCGGACGCCCGGACGCCCAAAGGACCATCGGCAAAAACAACAAACAAGCCCATAGTCTATACTTCATCTCCATCATTTACTTAATACGTATTGGTAATTTATTCCACTCTGAATCAAACAACCCGCTCCGACAAATAGTTCACTATCAGTCGAAGCGGGTCGCAAAAAACGTTCAAGCAATTTATGGAGGATTATCTATAACCCATTTCCAATCAATAAGGTATCATATCCTTCAAGATACCTTCCTTATACCAAGGATCATCAATTTCTTTCAACACTTTGCCCATCTCTGCGCAAAGGTCTTTTACGACTTCTTGGTTTTCTTCCAAAGAAAGGTTATTCATCTGATACGGGTCCTTTTCATCGTCAAACAACAAACTTTTGACCAGCTTATGGTTTTCGCGGTCAATGTAGAGCGCCAGCGTGTAGCGCGCCGATTTAAAGCCGCGCGACGAAGGGAAGTAGGAACGGACCATGCCTTCCGCATCCTTCTCACCGTCCAGGTTCTGGATGTAGAGAGCGCCGGTGGGACGTACAATATCCGCCTTTTCATCGAAGAAAAGCGGTGCATAGTTGCGCCCCTGCACCTCGGCCGGAATGGAGTCGGCAAGACCGGCAAGCCCCAACAAGGTAGGCATGATGTCCGGCGAGGAAAGCATCAAGTCGTCCACGCGAGGCTTAATCTTATCGGGAAAACGCACCAGGAAAGGAACGTTCATGGACTCGGAGTACGGGGAATTCTTCGGGTCTTCCGTATGCTGGCTACACATGGTCTCTCCATGGTCGGAGGCAAACACGACAATGGTATTTTTGTCCAGTCCGAGTTCCTTCAAGGCATCGAGTATCTGACCGAAAGCACGGTCGACACCCGTCACAGAAGCAAAGTAGTAGCGTGCACTCTCTGCCTTGAGCATCTTGGAGTCGGCATTCGGACGGACGAGCAAGCTGTCCAGAGGCTGGTTTTTATAGAGATTGAAATCTTCCTCCATACAGTCGTCCAAAGAACGGTACGGACTATGGGGAGGATTCATGCCTACCATAATGAAGAAAGGTTTCTTCGGGTCGCGTACATTCCCCTCGTTCTTCAGATAAGACACCACCTTGCCCGATTCGTGTAACGGTGACCACTCGCGCGGGTCGTGGCGACGGCCTTCCGTATCCCAGTAATGCGGATTCTTGTGTTCGTCAAAGGTACCGTAAGAATACCAGTAATTGAACCCATGACGACGTTCTTTCGGCGTATAGGCATCCCATGCAGGTACACGGTCTTCCACATACTGTCCGGGACGTTCGGGGTCGTTGGGGGTAGGAAAGTCGGCATGCAGTTTGCCAAAGTAGGCACAGTCATATCCGGCATTGCAGAAAACATCACTCACACACACAGCATCCTCACGCAGGGAGCTGATGGGACGGCTCGAATTGCAATTCAATGGAATACCACTCTTATTAGGATACATTCCCGTCAACAGAGAACCACGGTGGGGACTGCTCAACGGGCAGTTGCTCATGGCAGATGTCAATACCACCGACTCCCGGGCAAAATCATTCAAGCGTGGGGTATGCACCGGGTCATTCCGAAAGTTCACTTTCTCGCGAAAACCTTCCTGGCCCCAGAACTCCATCGCCTGGTTACGGTATTGGTCGGGAAAAACGTAAATGACATTCGGCTGGACGGATTGTTCCGCCTGCGGGGCTTTACAGCCCTGCAAGGCGAACAAACCTAAACCACCTAACAAAATATTTAATTGAGTTTTCATTTTTCCAAGTCTCTTTTACGCATCAATCCTTCCAGGAAGTAATAGTCGGCATAGTTCAACGGTACATCAATCTCCGCACCGTGAGGAATACTGCCCACAGAGTGCATCAGGATGAAGTTGCCGTTGGTACCCACCTTGGCACGGTAGGAAGGAGAAGCGAGGCTTTCCATAATCCGGTCGGCGGTTTCCTTGTATCCCTTATCCGGCAGATAAGTACTCAGCTCGTAAAGGGCGGACGCCGTGCAGGCAGCTGCCGAAGCATCGCGAGGTTCATTCGGGATATTGGGGGCATCGAAATCCCAGTAGGGAACCAAGTCTTCCGGAAGATTCTTGTTGTTGAAGATAAAGTTGTAGACCTTTTCAGCCTGCTCCAGGTATTTGGCATCGTGTGTATAGCGATAGCACATGGTATAGCCGTACAAGGCCCACGCTTGTCCACGTGCCCAAGCAGACTCGTCGGCATAGCCTTGTGCAGTCTGTCTCTTACGGACTTCACCGGTTTCGGGGTCATAATCCACCACATGATAGCAGCTGTTGTCCTCACGGAAATGGTTAGCCATAGTCGTATCGGCGTGCTTCCGGGCTATGTTATAGAAAGTGGAGTCGCCGGACAGCTTGGAAGCTTCGAACAGCAGTTCGAGGTTCATCATATTATCAATGATAACGGGACATTTCCAGCCACGTTCAGCCTGCCACCCCTTGTCTGCATCCCATGACTGAAGTACGCCTGCTGCAGGGCGGAAACGGGTAGACAATGATTTGGCTGTCTGTATGATGACCGGCTTGTACTCCTCCTTACCCGCAAAACGGTATCCGTTCAGGTAGCTGCTGCCAATCATAAAGCCCACATCATGGTGCCAGGTAAGGTATTGTACCGAATCCAAATCCTCGGTATACTTCTCTGCCAGCGGCAGCCACTTCTGGTCACCGGTCAACTCGTACATATGCCAGATATTACCGGGGAAGAAGCCGGAACACCAATCGTCGATAGGTACATAGACAATGTTCCCATCCTTATCAATGGTACGGGGATTAAGGATTTTACCGGATTTTTCGATAATGTCTGTCTGAATTGTCTCCTGAGCCACAGCATTATCAATGTTTTCTTGGATAAAGTTGCTTTCAGCCTGCTTTTGCCCTGCGCAACCTGCCAATACAAGGAGGGAGATTCCCAATGTAGTGAGGACTGTTTTCATAATAAGGGATTTATTTATTAAGAGTTTATGATTTTTCCTGCTGCAAAAGTAGAGCAAGTGTACAGATTTGACCCGCCTAAATAATTCAATTAATGGCTAAAATCGTTACTTTTGCGTCCGGAAGCACATATTTTCCACCCATTAATCACTAAACATTAATCATTACTCCCCATGACCGCACAAGAGTTTTTTAAGAACGACCGCTTCGCCACGAATGCAGGTGTAGAACTGATAGAAATAAAGGAAGGATACAGCAAGGCACGCCTGGTTATCACAGCAGAGCATCTCAATGCAGGAGGCCGTACGCAAGGAGGGGCCATCTTCACCCTTGCCGACCTGGCACTGGCAGCAGCAGCCAACTCCCACGGAACATTGGCCTTCTCTCTTTCGTCCAATATCACCTTCCTGCGCAGCAGCGGACCGGGCGATGTACTGTATGCCGAAGCACGCGAACGCTACATCGGCCGCACCACCGGATATTACCAGATCGACGTCACCAACCAGGAGGGAAAACTGATTGCCACTTTCGAATCCAGTGTATTTAGAAAAGGGGATAACATCACTTTTTCCTTACCACAGACGTCATCGGATAGCGGTTGCCCCGGACACTCTTGAAGAATGCCTTGGCCGAACCGAAATTCAAATACATGTCCAAGCGAATGGGAAGGTGGTTCTTATCATCGGATACGAAGAAGGTGATGACCTCCTTCTCCTTACCTTTCTTGTACTCTACGAAAGAGAATACCAAGCAGCGGTAAACGGTGTCGTTATTCGCCTTGACCTCCTCCTTGCCGCGGTAAATCAACGTCTGCTCTTCCACCCTGCGTCCCGTGGCCATGGGAAAGAGTATCTTCTGCCCTACCTTGTAGTCTTTAGGGTCATAAGAGCGCGCCTGCGCCAAAATGCTCAACATATCGAAGATACAGCGACTATCACTGTATTCCATCTCCTGAGCCTCACGCACGGGATTGTGCCAGGTGCGTCTCTGCTTTACATTCGCCAGTCCGTCCGAGTAGGAGAACCAAGCCTCGTCCACCGTATGGCGGCTTCCCTCCTCCGCCGCTTTACGGAAGTAGAGCGGCTCCAACCTATCGCTGACATAACAAGTCAACGTATCACGCATCTTGAAGAAAAAATCGGTCTTTTTACTGCCTACACAAAGCAAGTTAAAGCGGAATGCAGGCTCGGAATGGTAAGTCGTGGCATTGGTAGTGAGGCTTGCCAACCCCACCTTCTTCCAAATGAACTTCCAATTGAAATATAAATCGTACATGACATGCTCGCCCGACTGGAAAGCTTCATTCTTTGCAGTACATTGGGCCTGAACAGACTGGGAGGTTCCCAAACAGACCGCTCCCACCATTAATAGAATGAACAATTGCTTCCGCCTAATAGCTATGGCCTCTACCACTGTTGCGGCTGCTATTGCCACTGCGGTTATTTTTGTTCCTGTTTTGCTTTTTCTTGTCTTCATCTGGTTTTTGTTTTTTTAGTTCGTCCGGCTTCTGCCTATCCAGGGACTTGGCCTTAATATCCCATTCCTGGGTCAAATCAAAGTTCGCTTTAAGCTCCAGAACCATCGGATAATAGTAAACCATTTCAGGCTGGCGCTTCTCGGCGTAGTTTCCCGTATCCCAGACGCCATTCCCATTCGTATCATTTATCAGCCGCGCTCCATATTTGCCCGGATTGAGGAAATAGAAATCGGCTTTCCCATCCACCACCGGCACCGTGCGCAGCACTTTGTCCTGACCGTCCAGTAGTTCCACAAAAGCCAGAGAGTCCGCTCCATGCACATTAAAGAATATCTGCCCGTACTCTTCCAGCTTCTTGGCCTTGAAGTCCTTCTTTATCTTGTCGGAGAACAACCCGTACAACCCGCGTATGGCAGCAGAATCCACTTCAAATGTATAGCTTTCGCCGGGTGCCCATTCGGCAAACAGATTATAACGCTTCAAGTCCAAAGAGTCGCGCATAAAGTCGAACGGGACATCCTGCCACAACGAGTCCACTTTCAGTTTCAGATGGAAAGCGGTGGTATCTATGCTTGCCACCGGCTCCGTAAACGACAGAGTAAGATAATCATATACATCGATTGCAGAAGGGGCATACACATCTACAGCCAGGAATTCCGTCGGCTCGGGCTCTTCCACCTCACCTTCCTTCAACTTCTTCTTTTTCTTCTCACGCTCTTTCTGTTCCTTTTCCTTCGCTTCCTGCTTCTGCTTCTGCTGCTTGTCGTATGTCAACTTCGCCAGCACATTCAAAGTATCGGTACGGGGTACCAATCGTTTCAGGCTATCCGTATACAAATAGGTGATACTCATTTTCAGGGAATCCTGCTTATAGAGCAGAGAATCCTTTATCCAATAATGAATCGTATCGTTCCGGCCGGTAGGCTGTTCTATAACAAACGCATCTTCCTCATTAAAGTTCAATCCTTTCAATAAAGGCAACGTGTCTGCCGGAGCAGTGAAATAGAGCGAAAACTTCTCCGGAGTCAACCGTTCGGCCTTCAAAAAACGTTGCGAGAAGGAAAGCTCCTTGAAAGCACGCAGCAGAACATCATCCGGAAGGTAGTGGGTATATTGACGTTCTACAATCGTATCTACTGTCAGCGAGTCTATCCAGGTCGTATCCTGGCGCATGCGCTCTTCCATGGAAGGAATGATGATAGAGTCATTAAAAGCTATCACTTCCGTCGGCTGGGAATAGGCAAAATTCTGGTCGGCATCCTGCAAGGCATAAATGCGATACTTGCCGGGAGCCACTCCACGGATAGAGAAGCGTCCGCGACTGTCCGTACGCCCCACCCGCTCAAAAGGAAGTTTGGTAAAAGCGGAGTCGGCCAGATTGGCATGCAGACCGACCAGCATTCCTTTCACCGGTTCAAGATTGGCCGCATTCAGTACTGTACCGGCCACAGCCATAGAGTCGAGACGGTCGCCCGTAGAGAAAGAATAGAAGAAATTCTCCAAGGGATTCCCCTCATTATTATCCTGGATGGCATCACCAAAATCGAATGTATAAGTAGTATTGGGTTTCAATGTATCCTGCAGAGTGATGACCACCTTCTTCCCATTAGACTTAATTTCGGGCTGCTGCACCTGCGGAGGGGATATTACAATCTTCTCATTCGGCTTGTCAAGCTTGATAAATTCATCGAACTCAATGGAAAGTTTATTTTTATTGTGATGGAGTGCGCCGGGCGTGGGAGTACCGGAAATAAAACGCGGAGGAGTCTCATCATAAGGTCCTCCTTCAATACGGCCCACACTGGCACAAGAATACAGTGCGGCAGCTATGGCAACACCCCCCAACAACCTGCGGAAAAGCGGCTTCATTTTAGTATGGCGTTTACGTTCTAACATGCTGCAAAAATAAAGGTTATCTGCCAATTAGCGGTATGCTTTACAGTATTTTAATCAAAAAATGTCCTTTCGTTCTCATCTATGTATGAAACATAGTTAAAAAAGGAAGTGTTTCACACCTTATATACTAAGAAAAGAATATTTTTGCAGACGAAAACTGAATAGGAGTATTCAGTTTTCTTTTTCCTGCCTTATTTCTAAATCATGAATTACACACAAAAACGCCTTTCAAGAATCGAAAAAAAGAAGAATATAAAATTATACAGAGAACAAAAAAGAGTATGAAGAGTAGATTAGTATTATTGGCATGTTGCCTGGCACTGCTCAGCAGTTGCGGACAAGGCGACAAAGGAACGGGTAAAGCTCCCGAATTTGCAGTGATTGAGGCAAAGACCACCACTGCCAACTTGACAAACAGCTACCCTGCTACTATCAAGGGTAAACAAGATGTAGAAATCCGCCCGATGGTGAGTGGGTTCATCACAAAATTGCACGTGGATGAAGGCGCAACAGTGCGCAAAGGACAAGTGTTGTTCAGCATCGACCCCGTACAGTATCAGGCAGCCGTAAATTCGGCCAAAGCTGCTGTTGAAACAGCCAAAGCTGCCGTAAACACACAAGAACTGACTGTAAACAACAAACGTGAACTGAACAAGAAAAACATCATCAGTGACTACGATTTGCAAATGGCCGAAAACCAGCTGGCACAGACAAAGGCACAACTGGCACAAGCCAATGCCCAATTGGTCAATGCCAAGAACAACTTGTCATACACCAGTGTAACCAGCCCCAGTGACGGTGTAGTAGGTAGCATTCCCTACCGCGTAGGTAGCTTGGTTAGTCCTTCCGTAGCCAGCCCGCTGACTACCGTTGCCGACATCTCCGAAATGTACGCCTACTTCTCCATGACCGAACGCCAACTCTTGTCACAGATTCGTGAAGGCGGTAGCACCAAGGAAATTCTGGAAAAGATGCCGAATGTACAGTTGCAGCTCATCGACGGAACCATGTATGCCGACAGTGGCCGCGTGGAGACAATCAGCGGAGTCATTGACCAGACTACCGGTTCGGTAACCATGCGTGCCCTCTTCCCCAACAAGCACAACGTGCTGCGTAGTGGAAGCACCGGCAATGTGGTATTCCCCAACCCGCTGCATGATGTCATCATGATTCCACAGTCTGCCACTACCGAAATCCAGGACAAGCAGTTCGTATTCGTACTGCAACCGGACAACACGCTGAAAAATACCGAAGTTAAAGTGTTCAGCTTAGACGACGGCAAGTATTATTACGTGACGGAAGGTTTGAAAGCAGGCGAAAAAATCGTTATCGAAGGGGTACAGAACCTGAAGGACGGACAGTCCATCACGCCCATCACGCCTGCTGAAAAGGAAGCCGAATACCAGAAGGCCCTAAAAGACCAGAAAGAAGGCAATATTCAGACTGCGTTTCAATGAAAGAATGAAAAATAAAAAAATTCTTCAATTTTTAATTCCTTAATTGTTCATGAAATGAAATTAGATAGATTTATTAACCGTCCGGTACTATCAACGGTAATTTCCATCCTGATAGTAATCTTAGGAGTTATTGGTCTGGCTACCTTGCCTATCACCCAATACCCGGACATTGCACCTCCCACCGTATCGGTAAGTGCGACTTACCAAGGTGCCAATGCCCAAACGGTGCTTAACTCCGTTATCGCTCCGCTGGAGGACCAGATTAACGGTGTGGAAAATATGATGTATATGAGTTCGAGCGCCACCAACAGCGGTTCGGGCGACATCTCCATCTACTTCAAGCAAGGTACCGACCCCGATATGGCAGCGGTGAACGTACAGAACCGCGTTTCCATGGCGCAAGGCTTGCTGCCTGCCGAAGTTACCAAAATCGGTGTAACCACCCGTAAACGCCAGACTTCCATGTTGATGGTATTCTCCATCTATGATGAAAAAGACCAGTACAACATCGAGTTCCTGGAAAACTACGCCAACATCAACCTTATCCCTGAGGTGAAACGTGTCAACGGTGTGGGCGATGCCATGGTATTGGGACAAGACTACTCCATGCGTATCTGGCTGAAACCTGATGTAATGGCCCAATACAAACTTATCCCCAACGATGTGGTTGCCGCCTTGAGCGAACAGAACATCGAAGCGGCTCCCGGCCAGTTGGGTGAGCGCGGTAACCAAACCTACCAGTATACCCTGCGCTACAAAGGACGTCTGCAACAGACTACGGAGTTCGAGAACATTGTCATCAAGGCCTTGGAGAACGGTGAAATACTCCGTCTGAAGGATGTAGCAAATGTGGAACTGGGCCGTCTGTCATACGGATTCAACAATATGGTAAACGGACATAAAGCCGTGAGTTGTATCATTTTCCAGATGGCAGGCAGTAATGCCACGCAGACCATCTCGGATATCGAGGCCCTACTGGACGACTATTCCAGCAAACTGCCCGCCGGCTTGAAGATAAACATTGCACAGAGTGCCAACGACTTCCTCTTCGCTTCCATACATGAGGTAATCAAGACATTGATCGAGGCCTTTATCCTGGTGTTCATCGTAGTGTATATCTTCCTGCAGGATATGCGCTCCACGTTGATTCCCGCCATCGCCATTCCCGTGGCGTTGATTGCCACCTTCTTCGTATTGAAACTGATTGGCTTCAGTATCAACTTGCTGACCCTTTCGGCCATGGTGCTTGCCATTGCGATTGTGGTCGATGATGCCATCGTCGTCGTCGAGGGCGTCCATGCCAAGCTGGACCAGGGCTACAAATCGGCCCGTACAGCTTCCATCGACGCCATGAGTGAACTGGGTGGTGCCATCGTCTCCATTACGTTGGTGATGATGTCCGTATTCGTTCCCGTGAGCTTCATGGGAGGTACGGCAGGTACTTTCTACCGTCAGTTCGGTTTGACCATGGCGATTGCCATCGGTTTCTCGGCTCTGAACGCCCTGACCCTGAGTCCTGCGCTGTGTGCCATCTTCCTGAAACCTCATAATGGAGGACACGAAAGTCTGAAAGAGCGTGTAGGCGTTGCCGCCAAGGAAGCGCGCAAGATTATGATTGCACGTTATGCCGACTCTATAGGCCGGTTGATGCGTCCCGGCATTACACTGCTCTTCGTGACGGTAGCTATCCTGGGCATGATTTTCGGTCTGTTCAGCTTCAGCGAACACCCCATTCTGTGTAGCTTGATGATTATCATCAGTGTGCTGGCGTTGGCAGGTATGACTACCGACAAGTTCAAACAATCCTTCAATGACTCATACAACGGTATCCTGGGCAAGTATAAGAAACAAGTGCTGTTCTTCATCCAGAAACGCTGGATATCGGCAGGACTGGTTATCGGCTCTATTGTACTGTTGGGCGTATTCATGCAGATAACCCCGACCGGTATGGTGCCCAACGAAGACACCGGTACCATCATGGGCGCTGTGACACTGCCTCCGGGCACTTCACAAGAACGCGCACAAGAGATTTTGAACCGTGTGGACAGCTTGGTTGCTGCAGACCCTGCCGTACAGTCACGTACCGTTATCTCAGGTTATAGCTTCTTGGGCGGTCAAGGCCCCTCCTACGGTTCACTCATCATCAAGCTGAAGAACTGGGAAGAACGTTCCACGATGCAGAACTCCACGATTGTGTACGCCACTTTGTACATGCGCGCCCAAAAGATTATCAAGGAAGCGCAGGTATTGTTCTTCGCGCCGCCTATGATTCCGGGTTACTCGGCTTCAAGCGACATCGAGTTGAACATGCAGGACAAGACGGGTGGTGATTTGAACCACTTCTTCGACGTGGTGAACAACTATAACGCAGCCCTGGAAGCACGCCCTGAAATCAACTCTGCCAAGACATCCTTCAACCCTCACTTCCCGCAATACCAGCTGGACATTGACGCTGCCGCTTGTAAGAAAGCAGGCATCAGCCCCAATGACATCTTGACTACCTTGCAGGGATATTACGGTGGTTTGTATGCTTCCAACTTCAACAGCTTCGGTAAGATGTACCGCGTAATGGTACAAGCCGAACCTGATGCTACCAAGAATATGGAAACACTGCAAAGCATCAAGGTGCGCAACGGCAACGAGATGGCACCTATCACGCAGTTCATCTCCATCAAGAAAGTATATGGTCCTGACGTCATCAGCCGTTTCAACCTCTACACCTCCATGAAGGTGATGGTGGCTCCCGCATCAGGCTACACTTCCGGTCAGGCTCTGCAAGCCATTGCCGAAGTGGCGCAGGAAAACCTGCCTGCCGGTTTCGGTTATGAGTTGGGAGGTATGGCGCGTGAAGAGGCCGAAACGAGTGGCAGCACTACGGGACTCATCTTCATATTGTGCTTCGTATTCGTTTATCTGTTGCTGAGTGCCCAGTACGAAAGCTACATCCTGCCTTTATCCGTATTGCTGTCCGTGCCGTTCGGTCTGCTGGGTAGCTTCCTCTTTGTAGGCGGTATAGGCGCATTGGGCAGCATCCCGGCACTGAAAATGATTCTGGGTACGATGTCCAATGACATCTATATGCAGATTGCCCTCATCATGTTGATGGGTCTGTTGGCCAAGAACGCCATCTTGATTGTAGAGTTTGCCCTCGAACGCCGCAGAATGGGTATGAGTATCACCTGGGCAGCCGTATTGGGTGCCGCAGCCCGTCTGCGTCCTATCTTGATGACGTCGTTGGCAATGATTGTCGGTCTGCTCCCGCTGATGTTTGCTTCCGGTGCGGGTGCCAACGGTAACCGTACGCTGGGTACGTCTGCCATCGGCGGTATGTTAATCGGTATGATTCTGCAAATCTTCATAGTGCCCGCACTGTTCGTGGCATTCCAGTACCTGCAGGAGAAATTCAAGCCGATGGAATGGGAAGATGTGGACAACTCGGATGCAGAACCGGAGATTGAACAATATACAAAATAGTGATTAACGATTAGCGATTATGAAGAAAATAATATGCCTGATGTGCGCAACTGCTTTATTGAGCAGTTGCCACATCTACAAATCATACGACAGACCCGAAGACATGACAACTGCCGGACTGTATCGCGACACGGCGTCCGTGAACGATACATTAGCCGCAGATACGGCCAACTTCGGTAATCTGCCTTGGAGAGAAGTGTTCACAGACCCGCAGCTGCAGACACTTATCGAGCAAGCACTCACCAACAACGGTGACCTGCGCAGTGCCGCCTTGAACGTGAAACAAGCACAAGCCGCACTGATGTCTGCCCGCCTTGCCTATGCTCCGATGCTTGCCTTGTCTCCGCAAGGAACCGTCAGCAGCTGGGACAAGGGAAAGGCTACACAAATCTACTCCCTGCCCGTCACCGCAAGCTGGCAAGTCGACCTCTTCGGTCAACTGCTGAACCCGAAGCGACAAGCAAAGGTTAGCTTGAAGCAGACGCAATTCTACGAACAAGCCGTTCAGACGCAAGTCATCGCCGGCGTAGCCAACATGTACTACACCCTGCTGATGCTGGACCGCCAACTGCAAATCACCGAAGGCACCGTCGAGATTCTGAAAAAGAACCTGGAGACCGTGCAAGCCATGAAAGATGCAGGCATCTACGGAACCACTTCTGCTGCCGTAGAGCAGAGCCGCACTGCCTACGCTCAAGTCATGGCATCACTGCCCGACATACGCCAGAGCATACGCGAAACCGAAAACGCCCTCTGCCTGATGTTGCACCAACCGGCACAGAGCATCGCACGCGGTGTACTGGAAGAGCAACAGCTGCCTACGGAATTTTCAGTAGGTATCCCCTTGCAGTTGCTATCCAACCGTCCGGACGTGAAAGCTGCCGAGATGTCACTGGCTGCCAGCTACTATAATACCAACAGCGCCCGTGCCGCTTTCTACCCGCAGATTACATTGAGCGGTTCGGGAGGCTGGACCAATAACTCCGGTGCAGGTATCGTCAACCCGGGCAAACTGCTGGCTTCCGCCATCGGTTCGCTGACGCAACCCTTGTTCTATCGCGGTGCCAACATTGCCCGTCTGAAACAAGCCAAGGCACAAGAGGAGCAGGCTAAGATTCAGTTCCAAACCGCCCTGCTGAATGCCGGAAATGAAGTGAGCAACGCCCTGCACCTGTATCAAATGGAGAAGGATAAAGCCGTTTCACGCACTATTCAAGTAAATTCTGCCCGCCAAGCTGCCTCAGATACAAAAGAATTGTTTAACTTAGGCACGTCGACCTATCTGGAAGTCTTGTCTGCCGAGCAGTCTTACCTCAGCGCACAGCTTGCAGAAGTATCCGACACCTTCAGCAGCATGCAGGCAGTCATCAGTCTGTATCAAGCGCTTGGAGGAGGAAGAGAATAAAATGAGCGATAAGTGATTAGTGATTAGCGATTAATGAAATAGTAAATCCTAATCACTAACCATTTATCACTAATCATTAATCATTAATCGCTAATTACTATGATAAGTCCGTTAGCTTATGTAGATTCTGCCGCAAAAATCGGCAAGAATGTAACCATCCAGCCCTTTGCATTTATCGAAGGGAACGTGGAAATCGGTGATGACTGTATTATTATGTCGGGGGCAAAAATTCTGCACGGTACCCGCATGGGAAAAGGGAACAAGGTGCATCACAATGCCGTTCTGGGTGCCGAACCGCAAGACTTCCATTATACGGGAGAGAACAGCATGCTGATTATCGGTGATAATAACGACATCCGCGAGAACGTGGTTGTCAGCCGTGCTACCCATGCAGGAAGCGCCACCCGCATCGGCAATGAAAACTACCTGATGGATGGTGTACACCTCTGCCACGACGTGCAGATAGGCAACCATTGTGTACTGGGTATCAAGACTACCGTAGCCGGAGAATGCCAGATAGACGACTGCACCATTCTGAGCAGCAACGTCATTCTGCACCAATACTGCCACATTGGAAGTTGGGTACTGATTCAAGCTGGCTGCCGCATATCAAAAGATGTGCCGCCCTATATCATCATGAACGGTAATCCGGCAGAATACCACGGTATCAACGCTGCTGTGCTTCAACACAAACACCAGGTGACCGAACGTGTATTGCGCCATATCGTAAATGCCTACCGTCTGGTATACCAGGGAAACTTCAGCGTGCAGGATGCCTTGCAGAAGATTGAAGACCAAGTACCGATGAGTGACGAGATACACAATATCATCAACTTCATCAAGAATTCCAAAGGAATCGTGAAGTAAACACCCTTCTTCGGGCACGAATCACGCAGACAATACGGATGAATAAATTCTTTTCTGTAAGTCTGCGTAGTTTGTGCCTTTTTCTATATTCCTCTACAATAGTTCCTGCATTATCTTTTACTATTTTTTGATGCATATTCATTCCAGGCAGTATGCTAAGTAAAACAAACTGTTTCCTTTAACTAAACATTTTGTTTCCTTATAGAAAACACTTTGTTTCCCTTAACAAAACAGTTCGTTCCATTATATGAAAACAAAGTGTTTTTCTATACTGAAACAAAGTGTTCTCTAATGCTGGAACAAACTGTTCAGTGTTGTGAACTAACGGATTAAGTATATAAAGGGTATTTATTATACTGTTTCTGTAGACAATGGTCTGTCTTGTCCTATAAAAGACGGGGAAAGAAGCAGGAAGCAACCGGGTACGCTCGGAAGGGTGAGGGTAAAATTTGCCCTCACCCTTTTTATTTGCTCTCACTCACCCTTGAAAGGGCGATGAATAGGGAGTTTCAGAAAAGCGGTGATAGTGGTGAGGGCAGGTTGAGTAATTTTTTGTTCTACTACTACTCGAAATGCAGGGTACCGAAGAACTCCGGGCAATGGAAGTTCGGCTTCTCCAGACCTATCGGATTCCAGGAAAGGAAATGGGGAGTCTGGAGCTTGTCACCGCATTTATAAAAATTGGCGCGGAGCGTCTTTCCATCCAACGAAGTGATGTCATGCAGGAAGAAAGCGGAATAAGGGATGACCAGGGCCACTTCCCAGGCACACTCACCTACTCTTTCGTCGAAAGCCTCACGTCCCAAAGAAGCCCAACGCTGTACTTTATCGAGCACCTCTTGCGGGGCATGCTGGCGGTTTCCACGTCCGGCACCTGCCCCAATAAGCAGAGTCCCGGCACAATTACACTCCATATTGTAGTACACTCCGTCATCGGCAGGCACAGAGAAGAACTCTACACACGCATCTTCCCAAACCGGACCGTTATCGTGGCCTGCAACTGCGCGTACACTCGCTTCCCTTACCTTGAAATGCAGCAGAATGGCATCTTCCGTATGCGCTATGCGGAATTCCACATCGGGAGTATAAGGAAAAGCAGCCCAATTCACTGTGTTTACGGGCTGAAACGCCACCTTCTCTTCATCCAGAAGAGCCGGAACCGACTCTACCGGTATATTGGCCGCACTTACTTTCTTTACATTCAATTCTTTCATTTTACTATTTTGGGGATTAATTGCAGATAGCGGCAACATGCAAAGAGCTGCCGCTATCGTCATTAAAAACTTTTTCAGATACATGAGTCAATGAATTTTTTCATCTCCGGTGTATGCTCCTCCACGCTCTGCAACAGTTTGAACTGAGCCTTGGTACGCACAAGATTGTGCTCCGGATACTGGATTTTATAATAAGTATCACCGTTGATATAATCTGCCAGGAAGCGTACGCACTGCATGTATGGGAACAAGGCAGCCGCATAAGGCAGATTCTCAATCTCTATCGGCAACAGGAAGGACTTGCCCGATTCCAGATAGCCCTTGGTAAATGCCCGGAATATTTCCATATTGAAGTTCACATTATCCAGATTCTTGTCGTCTTCCAACCCCGTGTTGGCACCTGAGCGAAGGAAATCGCCATAATCGGAGAAGATGAAGCTGGGCATCACCGTATCCAGGTCGATGACACAAAGCACCGTACCGTCTTCGTCGAACATCATGTTGTTTACTTTCGTATCACAGTGGCATACCCGTTTGGGCAGTTTGCCTTCACGGTACAGACGTTCTGCCTTACACATTTCATCAGCGCGTTTTTCTATCTCATCCAGAAAATACCGCACCTCCTGCACACGTCCCGCAGCATCGGCAGCCACAGCGTCACGGAGTTGCTTCAGGCGGAACTCCATGTTGTGGAAATCGGGAATTGTCTCGCCCAATGTATCTGGAATGTCGGCAAGCATAGCCTGGAAATTACCGAAGGCAGTTCCCGCATAATAGGAATATTCGGGGTTCACCGTCTCGTAAGTCTTGGCACGGGGAATAAAAGTCATGATACGCCAGTAGTTCTCACCGTCATACCAATAGGTTTTCCCTTCGGCCGTGGGGATGAAATGAAGCACTTTACGCTCGACATCGGCCTCTCCTTTCTCTTCCAGCTTCTTACGGATATGCCCGGTCACAGCCTCGATATTAGACTGTAACATCTCTACATTCTGGAAAATGGCATGATTGATACGTTGCAGAACATAGTCCGGCGCATCGGCCTCAACGGTGGTCACTTTGTACGTATCGTTAATCAGGCCTGAGCCTAAAGGCTTGATTTCACGAACCGTACCCTGCATTTGAAAATGAGATACAATAGATAAAAGGTCTTTCATGATAATAAATGAATTAATTTGTTTACAAAGATACGCCGATTGCCATCTATCAAAAGACAAGTATCGTTCGGCGCGCTTCCAAAATTATACATTTATCCAAACATAGCCGCAAAAACTGCCTAATAAATAAGAAGTCTTGTACAAAATATACCTATATTTGTAACTGAAACCTTAAAAACTACCCGAAAAGTGCGAACGTTTATCATCCGGCTGCTTCTTGTTTCAGTAAGCATGATTGCTGCAACCCTGCAGGCGCAGAACATCACCTTCAACCATCTGACAACCGACGACGGTCTGTCACAATTCTCCGTGAACAGCCTTTACATCGATGAAAACGGTGTCTTATGGATTGGAACCCGAGAAGGCTTGAACCGTTATGACGGAGAAGACATACAAACTTACAAGCTGCAGAAGAACGACCCTTACAGCCTTTTCTGCAACACCGTGCTGCGCATGGCCGGCAACCGTAACGGAAAAATCTACCTGCTCTGTACGGAAGGAGTAGCCGAGTTCAATCTTGCCACCCAAAGATTCACCACCCTGCTGCAAGGAAATGTACACAGCATATATTACAAAGAGGCCCTTTTCATCGGAAAACAGAATGAAATCTACCGCTATAACGAGCAGACCGGGAACTTTGACCTCTATTACCAGCTTCCCGGAAAAAGTCTGGAAATCTGCTGTATGCATCTGGACAAAGGACAAATGTGGATTGGAACGACCACCGACGGAGCATACCGCCTGCAACTGGACAAGAACGAGCTGACCCACCCCATCCTGAAAGGCAACATCACCAGCATATACCAAGACAGCGAAGGCGAGTTATGGATTGGCAGCTGGGAAGAAGGGCTGCACCATGTAAAGACCGACGGAACCATCGAAATCTTTGAATACGACGCAAAGAACCCTTACAGCATCTCTTCCAACTTCGTGCGAGCCTGCTGTGAAGACAATCTGGGAAACATCTGGATTGGGACATTCAACGGATTGAACCGGTATGACAAAAGTACGGGACTCTTCCAGAACCACACTGCCAGTGATGCCCAGAGCGACGGACTGACACACTCTTCCATCTGGTGCATCGTAAAGGACAACCAAGGAACGCTGTGGCTGGGGACCTACTTTGGCGGCGTCAACTACTTCAACCCCGAGTACGAGATATACAGCCGCTATATGTATTCGCCCATCGAAAAGAAGGGGCTGAGCAATCCGGTTGTAGGCCGCACCATCGAAGACAAGGACGGCAATCTGTGGATTGGCACCGAAGGGGGCGGACTGAACTATTACAACCGCCGTACCCGTGAGTTCAAATGGTTCCGCCCGGAAATCGGTCCCAACAGTATTTCCCATAACAACATCAAGGCTCTCTATTATGATGCCTCCAAAGACATCATCTGGATAGGAACCCATCTGGGCGGACTGAACAGACTGGACATACGCTCGGGGCGATTCACACACTACCGCATGGAAGCAGGTAATCCGGAGACCTTGCCTTCCGACATCATCCGCGATATCGCGCCTTACCAAGACCACCTGGTGATAGCCACCCAAAACGGAATCTGCCTCTTCGACCCTGCCAACGGGAAATGCCAACAACTGTTCCAGGACAGCAAAGAAGGCAAAAAAATCAAGATGGTGGCAGATGTCACTTTCGACAGCAACGGTACGCTCTGGATTGCAGCCACGGGCGAAGGTGTGTTCAGCTACCGTTTCGATACCGGCAAACTGACCAACTACCGCCATGATACTGCCGACCCACACAGCATCAGCAACAACAATGTAAACAACATTACCCAAGACAGCAAAGGCAATCTGTGGTTCGCCACTTCGGGCAGCGGACTGGACTTATACCGCCCTGCCAGCAACGACTTCGAGAACTTTGACCAAGCGAAGAACGGCCTTTCCAGCGACTGCATCTACGAGACGCAGGAATCCCCCACCAGCGGCAAACTGCTGCTCATCACCAACGAAGGCTTCTCCATCTTCGACTACCGGCAAAAGGCATTCCTGAACTACAGTGCCGAAAACGGTTTCCCAATGACTGCCGTCAATGAGAATGCCCTTTGCGTGACCCGTGACGGAGAAATATTCCTGGGAGGCACGCAGGGAATGATTTCTTTCCACGAAATGGAGTTGAACTTCACACCAAAACCCTACAAAATCATCCTCTCCCGCCTCATTGTGAACGGAACGGAAATACAAGTGGGAGATGAGACCGGTATCCTGCAGCAAGCCTTGTACTGCACCCCCGAGATTACGCTCAACGCTGACCAGTCCATGTTCAGCATAGAGTTCGCCACTTCAAACTATGTAGCCGCCAACAAAGACGACATCATCTATAAGCTGGAAGGCTTCTCCAACGACTGGAACAGTGCCCGTGGACTGCACAACATCACCTATACCAACCTGAACGCCGGAACCTATAACTTGATTATAAAGCCCAACGGAAAAGACGAGAGCCTTTGTCCGCAAGTCCACCTTACCATACACGTGTTGCCTCCCTACTACAAGACTCCCCTTGCCTATCTTATCTACCTGATAGTGACGGGAATCCTGCTCTGGTATCTGGTGCGTACCTACAAGTCCAGAATCAAGTTGCGTGAATCACTGAAGTACGAACAGAAGCACATTCGTGACGTAGAGGCCCTGAACCAGTCAAAGCTACGTTTCTTCACCAACATTTCCCATGAATTCCGCACCCCGCTGACACTCATCGTGGCCCAAGTGGAAACGCTGATGCAACTCCAGAACTTCACGCCTGCCATATATAACAAGGTACTGGGCATCTACAAGAACAGCATACAGCTACGGGAACTCATCACCGAGCTGCTCGACTTCCGCAAGCAGGAACAAGGGCACATGAAGATAAAGGTAAGTCCACACAACATCGTGAACTTCCTATACGAAAACTATCTGCTTTTCCTGGAATATGCCAGCGCCAAACAAATCAGCCTCTACTTCGAGAAGGAAACAGACAGCCTCGAAGTATGGTATGACCAAAAACAGATGCAGAAAGTGATAAACAACCTGCTGTCCAACGCCGTCAAGCATACCAAGGCGGAAGACAGCATCACCCTCAGCATCAAGACCGAAGGCAGCAATGCCGTCATCCGCGTGACCGATACCGGCAGCGGCATAGATGCCCGGGAAGTGGACAAGATATTCGACCGCTTCTACCAGATAGACCAAATGGACTCTACAGATGCAAGCAAGACGGGTACGGGTATCGGCCTGGCATTGACGAAGGGTATCGTGGAGCTCCATCACGGCACCATCCGTGTGGAAAGCGAACTGGGCAAAGGTAGCAGCTTCATCGTAAACCTGCAATTGGGGAACGCACAGTTTGACGAAGAGCAAATAAATAAGAATGCAGACAGTGTGCAACAAATAGAAATTCCCAAACCGGAAAACGATGCCCTGCTCAAGGCGGAGCTGGAAGAGAGTGCTCCCATCAAACGACTCCCGGATGCAAAAATCCTGATAGTGGAAGACAACGACTCCATCCGCGACATGCTGGCAGGTATCTTCAAGCCCTTCTACGAAGTGCTGACTGCGGCCGACGGAGCGGAAGGACTTGCACTGGTGCGCAGCGAAATGCCCAATATCGTAGTCAGCGACGTGGTGATGCCCAACATGTCGGGAACGGAACTGTGCAAACAGATAAAAAGTGACTTCAACACCTGCCATATCCCCGTGGTGCTGCTCACTGCACGGACTGCCATCGAACAGAACATCGAGGGACTGCGCATCGGTGCGGACGACTATATCACCAAGCCGTTCAACACCAATCTATT
>ULON01011218.1_pt1 | contig 20641 bp, 18 predicted proteins | sample 1952571 | NCBI WGS metagenome assembly ULON01 (sample SAMEA4835603, study PRJEB28245) | human gut metagenome | biome: gut microbiome; material: fecal sample | place: Denmark | collected 2008
AATCGCTGCGAACATATTCACATCCAGCTTTGACAGTTCAAGCTGCTGCAGTTTCATTCCTCTTTCATATGCCTCATCAAAATAAATGCATTCTCCCACCGGAATAACATCACGTCTTGCACGCTCACGCTCCTGCTTTTTCTCATATCCCAGATGGTTCGCAGACCCGATCTCCGCGATATCATCCATCGTTTTTGTCCGAAGCTGCATCTCCACATAACAATGTGCACTGTTATCAAAAAAGGTAATATGCAGTGACCGGTATCCATCGGATTCTTCGTTCACGATATAATCTCTGTAATATGGCCGCACATCTTCATTCAGTAACGGGGAATCACTCAGTTTTACGCCTCCTGCCGGTTCCGCTGTAAACCCCCGCTCCTCCAAAAACACCTTCAGTCTGTTTGCAATTTCATATAAATGCCTGATTTCTTCCTGTTCTCTTTCCCTTTCATCTCTCACATGACATTTGGGCATGGATATCACAATGCGGTAAGCGATCAGATCCCTGAAACGGGTCAGCCGCTCTTTTAATTCGTCCACGGGCGGATATGCGTGATTTTTCAGATAATAATCATACACATACGCCACAATATAGCCGTTAAATTTTGCCTCCGCACGGATCAGCGATTTGATCCGCCCTTTAAATGTAAAAGAAAAATACGGATACTGTTTTGCCATATACTGATAAAACTCCCGGATTTTCTGTGATTGTGCTGTCAGGAAATCATTGTGCTCTAACAACTCCATGATCTGCATCAGGAAATAATAATGTAACAAATCCACTTCGCTCTGATTTTCCTCTGCCGCACGTTTTAGATCTTCTGAATATTTTTTTAAAATCCGGAATACCGTATCTCCGGAATAAAGATAATCATTTAACGTAATCATTTTTTTATCCTTTGTTTTTGCATTCTGCACCGCATTGCTATCTATTATAAATGATTTCCTCATAAATGCAAACAGCGCAGCATTTTTTCTGCCGCGCTTGGATACTATTTTCACGGATTTTAATTTTCTCAGATGAGAAATTTCCTACTAAAGATTCGGGTGCCAAAAGGTGGCTTTCAATTTTTGGCACCCGAATCCTATAAAGCAAAAAAAGCACCGAATCTTCAGTGCTTCTCTCATCTCAACATATAAAATGCAGGAGATGGGACTTGAACCCACACGATATTGCTACCACAGGCACCTGAAGCCTGCGCGTCTGCCAATTCCGCCACTCCTGCGAACCGTCATTCAAAGAAATCTTTTGATGCGGAAGATGGGACTTGAACCCACACGTTCGCAATGAACACAAGATCCTTAGTCTTGCTCGTCTGCCAATTCCGACACTTCCGCGTATCAATCACTCTCTTGCGACGACTCATTCATAATAACAGATAAAAATAAATATGTCAACAGTTTTTTGATTTTTTTTTAATTTTATTTATTTTTTTAATTTTTGGAACTGTTTTAATTATTCTAAAATCATTTCTCTGTACTATTTTTGCGGCTTTTCTCGACTGATCTGCGAAAACATGCCAATATCACACAGACAACCGCAAGTGTAAGCGGCTGCGGATTCATAATCATCGCCTGCATAAAATATGCCGCCAACGGTAGAAAGTACGCCACAGTCAGCGTTTCTTCCGTGCGATATTTGAAATATGTATAAACAATCGCAGCACAGATTCCGATCCATGCCACTGCCCCAACCATTCCAATCGTCAAAAGATACTGCAAAAATTCACTGTGCGCGGTTAGAAATGTTTCTTCAAAATATTCATAACAATCTTCATAATAACTGCCAAGCATGTCAGGCCCTACGCCAAACAATTTATCTTTCCATGAAAAACCACAAAACAAATTCCAACTATACTCCCACAAATATTTGCGCCCACTACCCCAGTTTTCAAATTTCTGATATTGTTTCACCGTGTTCACAAATACAAGCATAACTCCCGCACCCATTCCGGCTTCAATACCCCAGAGCATTGCCCTCCAGATTTTCGGATGTTTCTCCATAAGAAAGATTACAGCCACTGCCAAAATGACAGCACCGCCGCATAATGCTTCACCTATAGGCATATGTATCAGGAAACGCGCCATTCCTTCTATATGGTCTAGCCTGTCCCAAAACACCTCCAGTTTGCATATTACCATAATGCAGGCTCCAAAAGCTGCCATCATCTCAAGAAACCTTATCATACGTTTCTTTTCTTTCCACACAAACGGAAGAAGAAAAAACATACATCCCCCAATCGCAATGTAAATACCATCACTACCGCATAATATCACAGACATCTCTCCAAGCACTACGACAATGCTATACAAAACAGCTGAGCTCCTCTGACTGCTTGCAATGAAAAATATTGCAAAAGTAGGAAAAACAAGTGCTATATATCCCATCACTGCATTTGTCTGCCCTAAAGTAGACATATACTGATACCACTGATCCGGTCTGATATTTTCATGCAGGGATAATGTATCCTTCCCCATTCCGTTACAGATTACCATACAAAATATCGCCACGTTAACAGTCAGCACCGGCAGCCACAAATTCTGGTTATCAGGCAGATAACGCGATATTACAAAATAACACAAAACACTGCCGATCAACAGCAATGCTCCAGTGCTCCACCCTTGATTGCCCAAGAAAGCCGCCAGCTTATTTTTCGCAGACAGCCACGAAATAAAAACCGCTATGGCAAACACACACATTGCATAATCCAGCGCACAAAAATCTGCTATACCTGTAATTTTTCGTTTTCGCACTACTTCTGCAACTGCAAGCACAATCTCTATCATAAATACAATATAAATAACCAGACGGAATACCTCCGCCTTTGCCTCTATCATATCAAAATATCCAAAATGATAATACAGTGGAGCCACAATCATCAGTCCAAAAAAGCATCCCTCTGCAAGATATTGGTTTATTTTTTCATTTAATTTCATCTTTTTACTCCGCATACAAGCATTTTGCACACTTCACATCCAAATTATTATCAAGAAGCAAAAAGACTGTCAGACAGCAGCCTGTCTGGCAGTCCTTAATCCCTATTTGTGATTATTTGAAAGTTGCAGTTGCAGCTTTTGACCAGTCGCCATAAAGAGTATTCTCCTCCTGATATCCCCAAGGAGTATAATATTTTACCTCCTTATATGCACGTACACGCACGTAATTTTTGTTTCCGCTTCCCATCTTGCTGAATTTATGAGAAGAAGCCGTATTTTTAACGTATTTTCCGTAAACATACTCATCTGTATGCTGATCATTTTTATAAACAGCTTTTGCTGAAACTCCAACCTCATATTTTGTTACAGCAGACTTTGCCAGCTTATTCCATCTAACAGTTGCTTTCCGACCTTTTGCTTTTATACTTTTGATCTTGACCGTCTGCGGTCTGATTTCAAATCTCACATACTGTGGAGTAATATTCTTATATTTGTCTTTAAATGAAATCTGTGCATAATAAACTCCAACTGCTTTTGCTGAAGTCGCCTTGAATTTACCTTTAGAATTAAATTTTCCACATTTTACCGTATAATAATTTTTAGCTAAAGTTTTGTATTTATAATTCTCAGAACTTGCTACTTTTACATAAACAACCGGTTTGATTGCCTTTCCAGTATAAACAAAACTATAATCATCATTTGTTACACTTCCCACATAATAGGCATTTCCACTGCTGCTTCCCTTTGCATTAACCACAACTTCCATCTTTGCTGCATTATCTGATGCAATTACAGCTGTCTGTGGAACCAGCATCAACATGCAGAGTGCAAATGCGATGATCTTTTTCCACTGAAACTTTTTGAAACTGAAATCTGAATTCATAAACTCTTTCTCCTTTTAATTTTTTCTTTAGAAATATTAAATTTCTATAAAAAATTATATCACTATGCCCCTGATATTTCAAGAGAACAATGATATATTTTTTATCACATATAATTTTTACAGGTACTGTCTTTCAAACATCTCCGCCTTCATCGGCTTTCCAAAATAAAACCCCTGGATCAGCTGAACCTTTGACCCCACCAGTGCATCTAACTGTTCTTTTGTTTCCACGCCTTCCACGCAGACATTCACATGGATCGCTGTTGCAAGTTCTCCGACCATTTTTACAAATGCATTGGAGAAATCATCTTTTCCGATATCAATGATAAAGCAGCGGTCGATTTTTATGACATCGATCGGCATCTCCCTGATATGGTTTAAAGATGAATATCCCGTACCGAAATCATCGAGAGCAACACGCACACCAAGATGCCTGATATCCGCAAGGATCCGTTTCATGCGGCTCATATCGTTGACTGCAAGACTTTCCGTCACTTCCAGAGTCAGATTCTGTGGGGTGATCCTCGTCTCCTCGATCACATGCGCAATCCGCTCCACAATATCGTTCTGTAAAAGCTGTACGACAGACAGATTGACATTCACCTTATACTCTGGGTGTCCCATGTCATTCCAGTATTTGCAGTGGATACATGCCTCCCGCAGGACGAATTCTCCGATCGGATTGATCAGGCCTAAATACTCTGCAAGCGGAATGAAATCTGCCGGCGGGATCAGACCGAGTTCGCCGGAATTCCAGCGGATCAGTGCCTCCGCACCGGCACATGGATTTCCCTCTTTTGTAATATTTACAATCGGCTGGAAATATACCTCAAATTCACTGAAAGCATTTCGTGTGGCATTGCGCATGTTTTTTTCAAGGTCAAGCCGTTTGTAAGAGGTGGACTCCACGTTGTCATCATAAAACTCGATACGGTTCTTTCCTGCACATTTTGCAGAATAAAGTGCAATATCGGCTTTCTTGATCAATTCTTCCACCGTATCCCCGTCTGCCGGGAAGCGAACGACTCCCATACTCATCGTACAGTAATAATCCGTCCCTTTTAGCATCCACGGTTTCGTGAACAGCGCCTTGATCTCATCTAAGATCTGCTGGAGCATCGCCATATGATGATGCGCCAATATGATAATGAACTCATCACCACCCATACGGTAACAGTTATTCTCCACACCGGGAATTCTCTGCAGACTGCCGGAAATATTCTTAAGCAGCACATCTCCATACTGATGACCGAGTCCGTCATTGATATGTTTAAAATCATCCAGATCGATGTAAAGCAGCGCTCCCTCACCGCCAAACTCCTTCGTCTGACGGATATAACGCTCTAAATCCTGTTCACAGCGCATCCGGTTATACAATCCGGTCAGGAAATCATTGTTTGCCTGACGCTCAATCTTCTGCTGATACAGCTTTTTGTCTGTCACATCATAAATGGTACACAAAAGGACCTTTCTTCCATCCACCCAGTTAATCCTTGTACTGTGCAGATCAAACCAGCGGTTTTCTTCTTTCGAATAAACCTCCCTGAAATACAGGCTGTCCTCCGATTGCGCTCCCTGTCTTAAACATTCCTCAATACCTGCACTTCGCACATCTTCCCCAAATGCTTTACGAAAGTGCTGGTTTGTATACAGGATCGTATTTTCCTGTGTATCCATCACATAGATCCCACATCCCACATTTTCAAGGATTGCTTCTAACGATGCATACGAACTGGCAAGTGAATTTTTTGCAATGCGTTTTACCAGAATCGTCTGTATGATTCTTCGGACATCATTGACAAACTTGATTTCTCCGCCGTCCCAGATGCGCTCTTTTTCATCCTCGCAAAAGCAGACGTACATTCCCGTTTTCCCGCTGACGTCGATTGGAAAGAATAACCCGGCTTTCATCTTCTGTACTTCAAACATTCTGCGGAACGCTTCCGGCATCATTGAATCTGCCGAAATCATATATGGTTTTCCATTAAAAAATGGCAGTTCTTCTTTTGAAATGTTCTGTGATGCCTCCATCCGTGATTCTCTTCCCGCAGAACAATACTCGCTGATCATGTTGACCGTCGTGCCGTCTATATTTTCCCGGAATAAAACAGCCGCTGAAATTCCAAGATACTCACATGCTTCTTTTAAGATATCATGAACAATCTTATCAAAACCCTCCTCCGACTCGAGCATACGGACGATTGCCGTCATCGCCTCATTGCGTTTTAATTCCGTCTCCATCTGTATTTCCGACTCCCGGCTCTTTAAAAATGCCTCCTGCGCCAAAAGTTCTTCTAATTTGACGGCAAACATCTGCTTTGACAGCGTCTCTAAAAACTCGATCGACTTATAATAGCGTTCCGGTGTTGTCCGCATAATATAATCCGGCACATCGCAGCCGGCATCTTCCATAACGCCGGTCACGATCCAGATCGCAGACACCTCTCCACTTACCTTTACTGCCACTCCACACATCCGGATCCCGTCTGCCCCACAATCCTCTTCAATCACACTTTCGATCCTGCTGTTTAACAGCCTCTCTAACAGTCCGATATGTCTGTCCATGTCGATCACACTGCCCAGATACTCAAGTTCTTCCTTTGAACCATATGTCTTCGTCACTTCCGTGCGATTTTTGTCAAGACATCTTAAATACAGGTTATTTGCGTCGCAAAACCGATCCTGCAGATTCTGCATCAGTGTTGCATCCAAAAGTATCTGTTCTGATTTCAAAGCATCCTCTTCCTTCTTCCTGCTCAAAAATGCCATTTCCCTCTACCCCTTTATTCCAACGATATACAGACTAAAATGACGCTTTTCCGAAATCACAAATTCCTGTATCAGCCTGTATTCTGAATGTAAACGAAGATGTTTCTTTACCATGCCTTCTTCATTCGAATAAAAAATCATTACTCCACCCGGTGTTAAGATTTCTTTTGATTTTTCGAAAAAGGAAGCATAAAGTGCATCCATCTCACCGCGCGACTGTCTGCCCCTCACCGGCATATTGGTAATAATCTCATCAAACAGATAATCGTGTTTAAAATCAAAATAATCTCTATGGATAAAATTGATCTTTTCCCCTGCTAATGAGGCATTCTCCCTTGCGCCTTCGATCGCCGGTCCAAAAATATCGATTCCGTACTTTTCTCTTGCCGGTTGTGCAATGTCCCTCTCAATAAGCATCGTGCCGACTCCGCAAAACGGATCTAAAATCTGTGCGTTCTCTTTCAGATAGGGTTTTGCCAGCGATACAAGCATCGCTGCAAGTGATGGATGGATAGATGCCGCCACCACATTTTTCCGGTAGGAAAAACGTCGCATCGGAATGGTATACAATTTTAAAAATGGTGCAAAACTTCCATCTTTTTTCTTTATCAGACGAATCTCTGTCTCATAATCACCGGTCGAATTGATCAGCCATCTCGCCGACACACGCTCTAACTGTATCGCAAACTTTTTCGCAAAAGAAGCTCTTTTGTCATTCTCCATATCAGCCCGGATCTCCACGCGGAACCGAAACGGCGTACCCTGCTTATGACACTCCTTTAAGAAATCCCCAATACCGCTCTGCCACACCTCATCCGCCAGCACTTCTGCCTGTTCTGCTTCCTGTTTTAAACGAATTGGAAACAATAGTTCACGGTAAGTTCTAAGGTTCGCCATAGCGCGTACATCCTTTGTATACACTGGCACTCCAAGCGGATGTTTCGCCGTTTTTCTCCGGATATCCGCCGGAAGTACCCCGATTTCCTTTAATGTCACATCCGTACGCGCATGTCCCGTCAGCAGCAGCATCTCATGCGGGTTTTTAAATCCCGTAAAAGTGTGGCCTGTGCTTTCTTCTGCCTTTTCCAACAGTCTGCTAAGTGCGCGGACTTCCTCATCAATATGCTTTTTTTCTTCTGCTGCCGGGGTATAAGAAAGAAGTTCTTCCATTCTCGTTTTGAACCGTTCCTGATATGCCGTAATGTCAAGATAAGCAAGTGCCTTTAAATACGTGCTTTTTACAAAAAGAGTCTGCTCCCTTTCATATGCCGTAACAAGTGCATCTGCAGCCCCCATCCATTCCAGTTCCCCAAGGATCATCGCCACATTTTTGCGCACCTTTGGATCTTCTTCCTCTAATAATTCTAACAGCAATCCGCCATCCCCGATCATCGATACAAATTGCTCTTTTGCCGCCTCATCTTTGATCTGGGCACGCAGCCCAACAAGGTTTTCGCGGAGGTTTTCTCTTTTTTGTAATGCTTCGTAATATTTCTCTATCATACTGCTTCCTTCGACATAATTGATACTCTCATTTTACTGTATTTCCTCTGTTTTTGCAATACCGTTGGTCTCTATGTAATCGACAAGATCCGACTTAAACTGCTCCCATGCAGCCTCATTTTCCACATAATATTTCGGACATGCCTTTCCTGTTACATCATAATGTCTTATCACATTATCCGTAGTCAGATCATAACGTCCCATCAGCCATGTCACCAGATGAACCAGCGATCCATAAGTCGCATCCGTAAATTTCCCCGTATCATCCGGAATACAGCACTCTATGGAAATCGTATCGGCATTTCTCTCATTCGAAGCATATGCGATTTCATTGCATGGAATGCATTGGATGATCTCCCCACTGATTCCGATGACAAAATGGCTGCTTGCATGTGTCTCCCCGGATTGTGCCAGTCCTTCAAAATAATCCCGGTTCTGCTGTGCCGTTGTTCCCGGATTTGCCGTATAATGCACGACGATCCCGTTTACTTTTTCCAGTGCCGTTCCCGGTCTTGAATATTCATTGTAGTCTAAAAGCTCCACAGAAAAATCCGGGCGGTCTGCAATATATTTCGTTTCCTCTGCCACGATCTCTTCCTGCGCCTGTGCCGTCCTGTGGGACAGACGCCATCCCCCATACAAAATAACGCCCACAAATACAGCTCCTGTCAGAACCATCACACTGCGCGCAAACATCTGCTGCCTTTTCCGCTTTTTCTGTCTTCTTCTTCTCGCTTCGTTTTTCCTCTTTTCCGCTTCACGTCTGCGGACTGCTTCTCCCTGTTCCATATTCTCCCCTTTTCCCAGGTCAGAAATATTTTGTATAATTTTTTTATTTTACCTGTTCCTTATGGCAAAAAATGTTCATTTTTTATTTCTTAAGTAATATTATACAATTTCATTCTGTAAAAATCAGTAAAAATACCCACTTGTTGTTTTTCTGTTTTTGTGAATTTTTCATTCACTCATTTCATTTTTGTATATATTGTACAATCTTTCATATTATTTTTTGTTGCTTTTCCCGATGCATTGTGCTATATTATAGAAAACAAATAAGGAGGTGTGTTGTATGACATATGCAATCGATCCGGCAATGTCTTTTTGCGAAGTTATTTCTTTCTATGAGAAATATATCGACGAGACAAAAGCTGCTGGAAAAAAACCTGTATCTTTCCTGCATTTTCTCACAGGCAGATACTAAAAGCCGGTTGATCAGGCCGTCAGCTTATGAAAGCTGTCAGGTGCCCTGTCACCCGGCTTATTTTTTACATAATCTGTGCAAGCAGACCTTTTACGGAAAATACATCTTCAAACAAAAATGATTCCCCTAACATTTCAATATTTTCTTCCGAATGTTCCACTTCTTTTGCGTAAACTTTCGTTGTTTCTATGCGATCCTGTAAATCAAATTTCTGTCCGTTTTTCATCCAGACCATAACATCCATATCACGCACCATCAAAAATGAGGCAACTGCAAACTGAGCTTTTTCAAGCAGATTATTATCGTAGAATGCCCTCATAAAATAGCGGAAAGTATAATACACCATCAGATGTTCATACTGATATTCATTTTCCATCTGCGCTTCCATGAAAGCACGATGTGTCTTTTCATAATTTTCTTCATGATAAAAAGCTTTCAGCTCTTCTTCCATCCCAGACCATGCATCACCGATGGATTCAAGCTCCTCGTATTGGGACAGCCGCTGTAGAAATGCCTCATACAGGCTGATTTTTTCCGGTTCCTCCTCTTTGGGTACTGTCTCAAATAATTCTTTCTGCATCTGACAGCAGTAATTCAGATACACTGCGATACGCTCTGCAATCGGGCGGCTGCGATCCTGAAGCAGTCCGATTGCATGCGACCTTACTGATTCGAGTTTTTCTGCAAGCTCATCATCGCCATCTTCCCACTCATATTCATCATAGTCCTCCGAGAGGATCTGCTCATCAAATCCGATCTGTTCTGTATCTGAAAAGACAATTCTTCCAACCTCTCCACAGGATAGACATAAAACTTTTTCTCTTGTTTTCGGATACTCCGTTGTAAACCTCGGATACTCTGTGCATACTTCTGAAAGCGAATTCTCCCCTAAAGTCAGACACACCTCACAGAGTCCTTTCTCATTCAGAAGCGGACACCATCCCTCTTCATTCAATACAAAACTTCCATCCTCGCTGATCGACGCACGGATTTTTTCTGCCATCGGTCCTTTCAGATCTTTATAATAATCCAGGGTATCTTCGTCAATATCAATTTCCCATCCTCTGCAGCAATTATCCGGACATTTGTCCGCAATACACCGAAAATTCTTATAATATGAAGGCACTCTAAAAACCATTTTTCTTTTTGTTCCTCTCTATGTATTTATCAATCTTCCCTGAAATGACTACTTAACATATACCCAATGCACCAGACTCCGCCTGCCAGCGAAAGATATATAAATCCCTCGATCAGGGCCGCCACCAGTCGTCCCAAAGACATACTTCCCGCCATCTGTGCAAGGATCAGTTCTCTCACCGGACCGGTCAGGATCTTATAGCCACCTACATAACACCAGCCTAATACACCTAATGCATAACTAAAAGCCGCAGCAATCATTCTCCATGAAAACTTCATTTTACTCTCCATTTCTAGCCCGTTCCTCAGGGCATCTCAAGTTTGTGCGCAAGCACAAATCTTGTGTGTGAAAAATCTTATTTTTCACACTACTCTCCATTTCATTTTCTTTATTCCATCAGTAATACGATTTCCTGGTTCTTTCGCGTTTCGGGTACATCAATGATTCTCTGGTTCGAAGATCCTCTGAAATTCAGGGAAATATCCTTTTTTTCTAAAATAAAAGGTCCATCCACCATAACATCGATCATTGACAGGAAGGGCTCTGACGCCTCACAATACACCTTTCCTCCCGGAAGGAAATCCTCATACAGATATCCACTGTATGCCCAGATATTTTTATCCGGCAATTCTTTTTTTATTCTCTGTAACAGAGGAAGCAGTCCCTGCTGATTCTCCGGCTCACCCGGATCTCCGCCAAGCAGCGTCAGCCCTGCAATATAGGACGGTGCTAACGCCTGCACGATCTCATCCTCTGTCGTTTTTGTAAAAGGCTTACCATAAGAAAAGTCCCATGTTTCCTCATTAAAACACTCTTTGCAGTGATGTCTGCATCCGGACACAAACAAAGACACCCTCACGCCCGTGCCATTCTCAATAGAACAGGGTTTGATCTGCGCATAGTTCATCTTTTATTCCTCCTTTTTCCGGGATCTGCAGGATTCCCGGATCACTAACTCCGGCTTTACAAGGATCTGTCTTTCTGACTCCGGGATGTTTCCCTCTTTCAGCAGTCCAAGAAGAAGTTCTGCAGCCATTTCACCTAATTTTTCCTGCGGATGCGCCACCGTGGTAAGCGGCACTTTTCCACTTGACGCAAGATAAGAATCATCGTACCCCGTCACTGACACATCTTCCGGGACTTTCAGTCCGGCATCTTCTAATGCCCGGATGACTTCAAGTGCGATCTGATCGTTATAGGATACCACACTGTCAAAAAAATGCACACACCGTGTCTTAGCCATATGATACATCTGCTCATAGGGATGCGTTTTCCGGTCTTCCGTATAAAACCATACCACTTTATCCGGGTCATACGCAATCCCTGCTTCCTGTAAAGCCTGCACATACCCTTTGTGCCGCTGCTGTCCCTGCGTATCATCCGCTTTAAATATCCCTATGATGTGATGGTGCCCCAGTGAGATCAGATATCTTGTAACCAGATATCCTCCAAGGCAGTCATCTAAAAGGATATGGGGCTTTTCTGCAAGCTGCGCATAACTGCCCTGAATAAATACATATGGAATCCGATATTCATCCAGCGTCTGGTATAAATTAATATGTTTGCAGAAGATCTGACTTTTGCTTGGTTCTATGATCAGCCCATCAATTCCCTTCTGCAATAATTCTTCTAAACATTTTGCTTCCATATTTCTGGAATTTCTTGTATTCTTTAAAAGAATACTATATCCATTTTCCGTAAGGACTTTATCAATTCCCTGGATCACTCTCGGGAAAATATAATCAGACAGATATGTCGTGACCACTGCTATATTTTTTGTTTCACCCGTGCGTCTCGCCATCTCCGAACAAAACGTTCCACGTCCATGTTCCGCATAAATATATCCCTCGTTCTGAAGAATCTGCAGAGCTTTCCGTACAGTCTGTCTGCTTACCTGATATGTCCCGGAAAGTTCATTTTCCGATGGCAGTTTTTCTCCCGGCTTTATTTTTCCTGAAACGATCTGTTTTCTTAAGTCCTCCATCAGATCATAATATTTTAACTTTTTATCCATATATCTGCTCCCGGATTCCGGTTTTATATCTCATTCCCCACTGCCTGCTTTGCTAACATATCTGCTTCCTCATTGCCATCGATACCGGAATGTCCTTTTACCTTTACAAAACGGATCACAATCACATTTCTCACCGATGCCACATAATCACGGTATGCTGCTGTCCCTTTTTTATTGCACTTCCACGCACCGGTTGCCCACATTTCGATTCCCATGTAATCATAATAAATCGTTACTTCCGGCAATCCTAATTCGACCGCTTTTCTGATCGCAGCCATACTGCCGCAGATTTCCCCTGCGACATTGCGCATCGCTGCCATCTCTGCATCCTTATCACTCCCCTGCAGCACTTCTTTTATGCCATCATGAATCAGAAAGCCACCATATCCGTAGACATGCGTTGCCACATTGTAAGAACCATCCACAAACGCATAGACAGACGGCATTGCCCCAGCTTCCTGCTGCATTGTTTTCTTCATTGCATTTTGCATCTTTGGCGCAGCATCTGCTCCGGTATATGTCGCAGCTTTGGCAAAAGCCACTGCTTCTTCTCTTGTTTTAAAACTCTTATATACTGCTCCAGGAAAGCCGTCCACCATCGCTTTACATTCTGCCCAGCTCTGGTACACTCCCGGTTTTCTTCCTTTTTTTACTGCATAATATTTTCCTGGCATCTTTTCCTCTCTCTGACATTCCACTTTTTATTACTGCACTGTTTTTATAAAAATACTTCCACACTAATCCCAATGACGCAATTCATAATATAAAATGCCATACAGTTCCCTCACATAATAGGTGGGAAAATATACAAAAAATGTATGTGCCGGGGTACTGTAACTTTTCATTCCCAGCCTGGCTGCCATCTGATTCGCGCGATATTCATGAAATTCACTGGTAACCAGTGTCACAGTCATATCAAGTCCACGGTCTTTTAAAATTTCTCCGGTATATTTTAAATTTTCTTCCGTCGTTGTAGATCGTTCTTCTAAAATCAGACGATTTTCACTGATTCCCCGTTTTGTCAGCACTTCATACATGCACTGTGCTTCCGTGATATCTTCACCCGGTCCTCTGCCACCGGACAAAATACATACTGCATCTTTATTTACACTCAGATAATCATATGCAGCATCAATACGTTCCTCTAATATTCTGCTTGGTTTTGTACCTTTTACACTGCATCCTAAAACAACAGCTGTCGTATTTTGCGGCGGAGTGTGTAATGCTGAGTAGATCATCAGAAATGTCTCTGCCAACACTGTCATGATCATTATAAGTACAAGGACAAGCAGGAAAACACATATCCAGTGTGTTTTCCTGCCATTCCACAATATCAAAGCTCTCCTGTTCATACGCCCGAAAAAAATTCCATAACATAACAGGAATAACGAGATCAGAATCCCGGTCGCCGTTCCTATATTAAAAATTCCTTTGCATAACAGCGGCGCGAAGAACCAGAATAATAAAATGCCTCCGACCGCTATAATGACCATCTGTACACCGCGCATGAATTTCCTTTCTACATAAGCTCAAGTTTACAGTTTGCACGCATTTTCAACGGACATTCATAAACATTTTCATTTTTTTCTTTTGCAATGTAGGAAAGCGGACATTTTCTGCAGTCTCCCTTTGTAAAATCGCCTGCCACCTCAAATTTCAACACTGCTGTCATCGTCCCCTTTTTTTGGTTTTCCTTGCGGATATGATCCCAGGCAAGCACCTGTCCGCATCCCGGACATTTATCAGTTCCTACTGTAACTGCCCTCTTACAGGTCGGACAGCCATAGTATGGTTTACCGCTCTGATCCAGTATCTCTACCACATCTGATGGAAACTGTTTGATCAGCTGTTCTCTTATATCGTCCTGCATATTTATTTCCTCCTTTATCCCAATGCGACATCTAATATCATCATGATCAGAAAACCTGCCGCAAATCCAATCGTATTAATATTGGAATGTTCTCCTTCTGATGCTTCCGGAAGAAGCTCTTCCACGACCACATAGATCATTGCCCCTGCTGCAAATGCAAGCAGATATGGCAGCATATGTGTGATGATTCCGGCTAAAATAATCGTAATTCCCGCCGCGATCGGTTCTACCACACCGGATGCCACGCCATACCAGAAGGCTTTTTTTGTACTGCCGCCTTCACTTTTCAGCGGAAGCGATATAATTGCACCTTCCGGAAAATTCTGAATTGCAATTCCTATGGACAATGAAAATGCTCCCGCCAGTGTAATTCCGTTGTTTCCTGACAAAAGTCCGGCGAACACAACACCGACTGCCATTCCCTCCGGGATATTATGAAGAGTAACAGCCAGTACCAGCATGGTTGTTTTTTTTAGGTGGCTTGGCAATCCTTCCGGTTTGTCTTCATTCATATGAAGATGCGGAATGATTTTGTCCATCAGCAGTAAAAACAGGATTCCAAATATAAATCCGATTGCTGCCGGTAAAAATGCAAATTTTCCCATTCCCTCTGACATGTCGATGGATGGTATCAGCAGCGACCACACAGATGCCGCCACCATAACGCCGGATGCAAAACCAAGCAGTGCTTTCTGTACCAGACGGTTCAACCCGTTTTTCATAAAGAAAACACATGCTGCCCCCAGCGAAGTTCCCAGAAACGGGACCAGTAACCCGATAACTAAATTCAATGTTTCCTCCTATCTATTTAACTTGGCATCCGCCTTATTCTGAAATTTTTCCGCCTGTACAATAAAACGCTCATGCGTTCCTTCTCCGACTTTTCCGGTCTCATCCTCTACTTCTACGGAAAATACAAGACGTCTTTTATCCACTTCCACTAAAGTGGTATTGCAGGTCACCTTCATTCCCACCGGTGATGCGGCAAGATGTTTTACATTAAGGCTCGTTCCCACAGTCACACATCCTTCTTCAAGTTCATCTGCAACACTCTTCCATGCGGTCTCCTCGATCAGGGCGATCATTGCCGGTGTCGCGAATACTGCTAACGTACCGCTTTTCATCACTGCTGCTGTATTTTCTTTCTCTACTATAATGGTATGCTGTCCTTTGATTCCTGCTTCTAACATTTTATCCTCCAAAGTTAAATTTTTATTTTAGTGATTTAGTACCATTACAGTTTATCATAAAAAGAACCGCACATCAATGTTGATATACGGTTCTTTTTCGCAATATGAATTTTATAAATGAAGCACTCTCTCTTTAATTTCCTGTGTTCTGCCCTGATTCCAGAACTGTGTTCCAATGTAGCCGCAGGTTCTGCGCGCCACGCTCATCTTGTTCTGGTCACGGTTACCGCAGTTCGGGCACTCCCAGACAAGTTTGCCGTCCTTGTCATTGACGATCTTGATCTCTCCGGAATAACCGCATTCCATACAGTAATCGCTCTTGGTATTCAGCTCTGCGTACATAATATTGTCATAAATATACTGCATCACTGCAAGTACAGCGTCAAGATTATTCTGCATATTCGGCACTTCCACATAGCTGATCGCACCTCCCGGAGAAAGCTCCTGGAACTGTGACTCAAACTTCAACTTATCGAATGCACTGATTTCCTCTGTCACATGGACATGATAGCTGTTTGTGATGTAGTTCTTATCCGTCACTCCCGGAATAATGCCAAAACGCTTCTGAAGACATTTCGCGAACTTATAAGTCGTTGATTCCAGTGGTGTTCCGTACAGGCTGAAATCGATATTGTGTTTTTCTTTCCATTCCGTACATGCATCATTTAAACGGCGCATTACTTTTAATGCAAACTCTGTTCCTTCCGGCTCGGTGTGGGAAACCCCCTTCATGTATCTGGTACACTCACAAAGTCCGGCATAGCCAAGAGAAATCGTGGAATAACCGTCATATAAAAGTTTATCGATCGTCTCACCTTTTTTCAGACGTGCCAGTGCACCGTTCTGCCAGAGAATCGGTGCCACATCAGAAGGTGTACCGAGCAGTCTCTTATGACGGATAATCAGAGCCCTGTAACAAAGATCTAACCTTTCATCCAAAAGTTCCCAGAATTTATCCATATCTTTTCCGGAAGAGCCTGCGACATCCACGAGATTTAAAGTGACAACTCCCTGGTTAAATCTGCCGTAATACTTCTTACCCGGAACGTAATTTTTTGCATTTGCATAATTTTCTTTTGTGCGGTCAACAGTCAGGAAAGATCTGCATCCCATACAGGTATAACAGTTGCCGTCTTTTAACTTTTTCATGATCTTCTCTGAAATATAGTCCGGAACCATTCTCTTTGCCGTACATTCCGCTGCAAGTTTTGTCAGATACCAGTATTTGGTACCCTCACGGATATTATCTGCCTCTAACACATAGATCAGTTTTGGGAATGCAGGTGTAATGTATACGCCCTGCTCATTCTTTACACCAAGGATTCTCTGATGGAGCATCTCCTCGATCACTGCGGCAAGATCATCGCGAAGCTGGCCTTCCGGTACCTCATCCAAATACATAAATACCGTGATAAACGGTGCCTGTCCGTTTGTCGTCATCAGTGTGATCACCTGATACTGGATCATCTGCACACCACGGTTGATCTCTTCTTTCACACGGATCTCCGCAATTTTATTGACTTTATCCTCAGTCGGTGTCACTCCGATTGCTTCCAGTTCTGTGCGGACCTGCTTACGGTATTTTTCACGGCTGACCTGTACGAACGGTGCCAGATGGGAAAGTGAAATACTCTGTCCGCCATACTGTGAACTTGCGATTTGGGCGATTGCCTGTGTTGCAATGTTACATGCTGTTGAAAAGCTCTTTGGACGGTCGATCATCGTCTCACTGATGACGGTTCCGTTCTGGAGCATATCCTCTAAGTTGACCAGACAGCAGTTGTGCATATGCTGTGCAAAATAATCCGCATCATGAAAATGAATGATTCCCTGCTCATGCGCCTCCACAATATCCGGCGGCAGCAAAAATCTCTTTGTGATATCCTTGCTGACCTCACCTGCCATGTAATCCCTCTGTACACTGTTTACGGTCGGGTTTTTATTTGAATTTTCCTGTTTTACTTCCTCATTATTACACTCTAACAAACTTAAGATCTGTTCATCCGTTGAGTTGGACTTGCGCACCAGTTCCTGTTTGTAACGATATGTAATATAGTTGCGCGCCACATTAAATGCACGCTGATTCATGATCTGGTTCTCCACCATATCCTGAATTTCCTCTACACTTGGGGAACGCTTCATATTTTCACAGGCAACTTCCACATTTTTTGATATCTCGTCAATCTGCTTGTCCGTCAGCTTCTCATAATCAATAACGCTGTTGTTCGCTCTGCGGATCGCCGCCTCGATTTTTTTAATATCAAAGGTATCCTCCATACCGCTTCTTTTAATAATTTTCATTTCCGATCAAATCCCTTTCTGTTCTGACTGATGGCTGCCTGCCATACCCATACGGCCGCATAACCTACGAGTATTTATTATACAATATATTGTGTCTTTGTCAATGCGTTTTGCCAACGGTCAAAAGTCCCATTTTATGGGCACTTTGGCAAAAGCAGATGCCTCAACCCCAGTAAATATGCGGTATTTATTCACTATTACCAAATTTAAGTTGATTTCTTCGTCATTTTTTTCACTTGTATCTGGTTTTTTATTAACCACAACATCTAGTGTTTCTGTTTTTCATGCCGCCACAAAAAGAATTCTTCGGACACTCGACATCCACGTCTAAATTAGAAAGCATCTGGTCTAAATATCTCTTCAGATCCCGTATCTCCCCTTCACTCAGTCCTTTCGCTAAAAGTGCTTCCATATCCCGCATATCCTGCTCTGATCTGTCCACTAAAGCGCGTGCTTTCTCTGTCAGCACCAGCTTTTTTAATCTCGCATCATGCTCCACCGCCTCACGGCGCACAAGCCCTTTCCTCTCCATGACTGCAAGCATATTTGATGCAGTTGCCCTCGATACGGAAAACTCTGTTTCGATATCCTTCTGATAAATATCTTTCCCGTCATGATCCCTCAAAAAGCCAAGCGTCCAGCGCTGCATTCCCGTCAGCGGTTCTTTTTCATTTTCCTGCCTTTTTGCCTCCATCCGCTTGTGGATCTGGTTGTGAAGCAGCCGTATTTTATATCCGATCGTGTCTGTATGCATCGTTTTTCTCCTGCTGAAATAAAATTATTTTTACATTGACATTCGTTTTTCTATGCCTTATAACTATATTGTTAGCACACTAACAAATAAAAATCAATTATTTTTTGAAAAGGATGTGATGTTATGTTAAAAACTCTGGGAGCCCAGATCAAAGAATTTAAAAAGGATTCTTTCCTCACTCCTGTTTTCATGATCTTAGAAGTGCTCATGGAAACGATCATCCCACTGATGATGGCATCGATCATCGATAACGGCGTAGAGGCCGGGGATATCCACCATATTTACGTCATGGGCGGATGTATGGTCATTGTCGCATGCATTTCCCTGTTTGCAGGAACGATGGGTGGAAAATACGGTGCCCGCGCTTCCGCAGGATTTGCGCGCAACTTACGAAAAGCAATGTATGAAAATATACAGACTTTTTCTTTTTCCAACATTGACAAATTCAGCACCGCAGGTCTTGTCACCCGTCTTACCACCGACGTGACCAACCTGCAGAACGCATATCAGATGCTTTTGCGCATGTGCGTCCGCGCACCGATCTCTTTGATCTGCGCAATGATCATGGCATTTTTCATCAATGCAAGACTTGCTTCGGTTTATCTGATCGCCGTTATCGTACTTGGTATGATCCTCGCAATTATCACTGTGCGTGCACATCATTATTTTATGGAAGTATTTCCAAAATACGATGACTTAAACGCATCCGTGCAGGAAAATGTCTCCGCAATCCGCGTAGTCAAAGCCTATGTCCGCGAGGATTACGAGAAGAAGAAATTTACACAGGCAAGCAAAAATATTTACAACATGTTTGTCAAAGCGGAAGGCGTACTTGCCTTTAACTCTCCGGTCATGCAGATCGCTGTATACAGCTGCATCATTGCATTAAGCTGGCTGGGTGCCAAAATGATCGTCGCAGGTTCCCTTACCACCGGAGAGCTGATGAGCCTTCTTACCTATTGTATGAACATCATGATGAGTCTGATGATGCTCTCCATGGTTTTCGTCATGTTAGCCATGAGTATCGCAAGTGCCGAGCGTATCTGTGAAGTCTTAAATGAAAAGAGTGATATCACAAACCCGGAAAATCCGGTCTATGAGGTTGCCGACGGCAGTGTTACCTTCGACCATGTGACCTTCCGTTACAACAAGACTTCGGATAAACCGATCCTTGATGATGTCAATCTTTCCATCCGCTCCGGGGAAACGATCGGTGTCATCGGCGGCACGGGAAGTTCGAAGTCCTCGCTCGTCAACTTAATCAGCCGTCTCTATGACGTCTCAGAGGGCGCAGTCCTTGTCGGCGGCAAAGACGTCCGCTCCTACGACCTGGATACGCTGCGCGACGAGGTTTCCGTGGTACTGCAGAACAACGTGCTCTTCTCGGGAACCATTTACGAAAATCTGCGCTGGGGTGATAAAAATGCGACCGACGAAGAATGCCGCCACGCATGCCGCCTTGCATGCGCAGATGAATTTATCGACCGTTTCCCGGACGGCTACAACACTTACATTGAACAGGGCGGAACCAACGTATCCGGCGGTCAGAAACAGCGTTTATGTATCGCGAGAGCCCTGTTAAAGAAACCGAAAATACTTATTTTAGACGACAGTACCAGTGCTGTCGACACTGCAACCGATGCTAAGATCCGCAAGGCTTTTGCCGAGGAGATCCCGGATACGACAAAATTTATCATTGCGCAGCGAATCTCCTCCGTCCAGAATGCAGACCGCATCATCGTTTTAGATAACGGTGTTGTAAACGGTTTTGGAACCCACGAAGAATTGTTAGCGTCCAATGATATCTACCGCGACGTCTACGAATCACAGACCAGCGGAAGCGGTGATTTTGATGAAGGAGGTGCTGCATAATGGCAGAAAAGAATACCAAACCGGTTCAGGGACCGGGCGGCAGAGGTCCAAAAGATCCGCGCCCGAAAGTTGAAAATCCGGGAAAATTATTTATGCGTCTGCTCGCCTATATCATGAAAAATTATGCAGTGCACTGCATTCTCGTCGTGATCTGCATCTTCATTACCGTACTCGCCAGTGTACAGGGTACCTGGTTTATGCAGACT
>ULON01022476.1_pt1 | contig 20150 bp, 25 predicted proteins | sample 1952571 | NCBI WGS metagenome assembly ULON01 (sample SAMEA4835603, study PRJEB28245) | human gut metagenome | biome: gut microbiome; material: fecal sample | place: Denmark | collected 2008
ATTTACTACTTTTGGTTGCATTTTCATGCTGGTAAATGCCAGCTTATGCAAGGTATCTTCCAAAAAGAAAATACCGATAAAGCCCTAAAATACGGGATATATCGGCATTTACCAACTTATGAAAAGATAATCAGAAATTTAGTAAGTTTTTATATTTAATTTTTTTGCCATTTGCAAGATAAACAAGAGGAATCAAGTTATCAAACCAAGTTCCATACCAGTTTTCAGGTGTTACAGCATAGTTTTCTGCTTGTAGTTCAACCTCATCCCCAAGGTCGTTTTCTTCTCTTTTAGCTTCAACTACGGCTATTGCCTTGTTATCAATAAATAACAAATAATCACTTTCGTTACCGCCTTGCATTAATGCCTCTTTTATTGCCATTGTATAGTTCGGCACATAATCTTGCCTGCTTACAATATCCCATCCCGCATTATTGAGTTGTTTATCAATTTTTATTCGTGCTTTTTCTTCAGGTAACATAATGTAAGCCTCCTATAAGCCAATCATTTAAGTGTACTATTTCAACTTCCTGATAATAAAAATTATCGGAAGCTGATAGATATGAATATGTAGTTATTGTTTTGGGTTACTTTCTGAAAATTTCATTAAGAGTTTTTCCTTCTGAATTTTTCCATTCAACCCATCCATTTGTAGAACCACCAAGTACAAAATCACTTGCCCCGCTCGGAGTATTGAATTCTATCGTGATATTGAGAAAATATTTGCCGTCAACTTGGCTAATCTCTCCACTTGCAAGTAATTCAGCACGCTGTTTGTTATATCGCGCTAAGTGTACCGGTTTATTTATATTAATTTGCGAACCTTCAAGTACTTGAAATTTTTCACCATCATATATACCTAATGCGGAAATCCCATTTCGTGTAGTATGAAAAATATCTGAAGATGTTGATGACTTGACATTATCCATTTTATATCCCTGCGTACCCATTATAAATTGAATCTCATCATATATTTCCTCCACAGAAGCCATATCATATTCATCAATTTCATACTTTGGCACAACAGTATTTTCAACTTTATACCTTTTTGACTCTTGAGCTTTAATGATAGCAAATTTTTCAAGTCCGCTTATCATATCTAAAGAAAATGTTTTGTTATCCGCAAGAAACATTATTGCTTTATTCCAAAAATCTTTGGAGCGATTATGGTCATCCAATCTTAAGATACCATTGCGAGTTTGTCCCACGTAAATTTGAGCTATTTTATTATCATCATTTTCATTAATCAAGTAATATATTCCCGGACGGTTAATTCCTGAAATGGTTTTTGCCTCTGCCAAAAGAGGTCGAGGAATAACATAAACTGTCATTGTCGAAAGATTTCTTCGAATAGAGCGAATTCCATCCGGTTGTCCGTTATGATATATCGTTTCAAGTTTTTTGCTTATTGCCATAGACTATCGCCCCATTTCATTATTCGTTATCAGGAATAAATTCCATAATATCATCTATGTTACAGTTTAAAGCCGTGCAAATTTTTCCTAATATCTCAACTGTAACATTCTCGCCTTTGCTCATCTTTGTAATTGTGTAATTACTAATATTAGCAGCTTTTGCAAGGTCTTTCTTTTTCATATCGTGGTCTATTAATAGTTTCCACAGTTTCTTATAACTTACAGTCATAATTCACCTCAAATAGTGTCGGAATATAACGATACAATTATATTATATCATAAAATTGCTCTATTTCAATAAAAAATGCAGTTTTCTCTCGATTGAATAATTTAATTTTGTTATTTGATAACTTTTTCTTGCGATATGGTATTAGGGCTATCCTAACGAGTACCGTTTTTATCTGACAGGAGTAAAAACGGTCTGCTCGCTAAGCTAAATTTGTGCGTCGCAATTACAATCAAATATTTTTACATACCCAGTCCTTCGTTTTTTGAACTTTCAAGAAACGAGGGACTTTATTTTTTTTTGCAAATTTTTCGCCGAAATACCCTGACTTTTGTGACTCACGGTTCAAACAAGTAGAGGGCATAAAAAATTTTCCCAAATAATTTTTATTAAACCGTCAATTTTGGGTGTGCATTTCGGCACCCTTTGTCCAAATGAGTAGAGAGGCAAATGTTAAATGTTTATAAATTTTTCAAAAACACCCCCCAAAAAAAGCGTTCTCAGTTCTAACAAGTGAAGGGGTTAATAAAAAATATTGGTCAGAGGGTTAATTTTTGACCGTTTTCGTTGCCTACCAAGTGAGAGGGTAAATTTATTTGCAAATAGGGAGTGCAAAATGCCTCTCCCGGTTCAAACAAGTGAAAGGAGTTTTTACAATGCCGAGATTATCAAAGAAGGCAAAGCGAGAATGGGATTTTTTCATAAATCCCGAAACAGGCAGACGAATATACAACAGCCTTTGTCTTAAATGCAAAAACAAATGCAAGCAGAGCCACAAGACAATCGTTGTTTTCTGCCCGAAGTACAAATCCAAAAGAGGTGCAAAAAGCGTTAAAAATTGCCGTGAATATGATGACAGCGGTTAATTTGATGTAGAGATACTTGTTTTCAATAAATAGCCGATACAAAAGAAAAAATTACCGATTTTGGCACCAAATCAATACAGAAACAGAGGTGATACAGTGAACAAATATTTCAAAACATCGGACGCCAAAAATTTTGCTTTCTACAAAGTACCGAAAGCGTTATTTGAAGAAAAGTACAAATCGGTTTCAACCGATGCAAAAATGCTGTACGGACTTTTGCTTGACCGAATGTATTTGTCCGTCAAAAACGGCTGGATAGATAAACAAGGCAGAGTATATCAATATTTCACAATAAAATCCGCTCAGGAAAAACTGCATTTCGGTCACGAAAAGATATGCAAGTTATTCTTCGAGCTTGAAGTCGCAGATTTGATTATTCGCAAAAGACAAGGTCAGGGGAAGCCGAGCATTATCTATCTGAAACAATTCTGATTTTCGGTTTTCTTAATTTCCGAATAACGGAAGGTAATAAGACTTAGAAGATTAAGACTGTTACCGGCCGAGAAAAGAATATATATGGAGGTTAAAATGATAAAAAACATAAGCATAGATTTACTTGTTCCTTTTGAAAATCATCCGTTTAAGAAAAGAAACGGAATCGAACATCAAGAATTAACAGAAAGCATAAAAGAAAACGGATTGCTTGAACCGATAATAGTTCGTTCTTTTCCGGCGGGTAAATATGAAATTATCAGCGGACACAGACGAGTTGAGGCGTGCAAGGAACTCGGGATAACAAGCGTACCCGCAATAATCGAAGAACTCACAAAAGACGAGGCGATTGTGCAAATGGTGGATTCAAACATACACCGTGAACATATTTTACCGAGCGAAAAAGCTTTTGCATACAAAATGAAATCAGAGGCTTTGAAACATCAAGGTAAAACTTATGGACAAGTTGTCCACAAGTCAAGAGATAACATATCCGATACCGAAAGCGGCAGAAATGTTCAGCGATATATCCGCTTAACAAACTTAATACCCGAATTACTTAAACTTGTTGACGAGGAAAGGATAGCCTTTACTCCTGCGGTTGAACTTTCATATCTGTCGGAATATGAACAACAAATATTACTTGAACAAATAGAATTTACCGACGCAACACCGTCATTATCGCAGGCACAGCGATTAAGAAAATTCAGTAAAGACGGCAACTTTTTCGTCGATACGGTTTTCGCCGTTCTCAATGAAGAAAAGCCAAATCAAAAAGAACAAGTTAGATTTATGGAAGAGGATATACGCAAATATTTTCCGAAAAGCTACACCAAATCCGATATGCAAAAGACAATCATTTCACTGCTTGAAAAATGGCAGAGGCAAAGAGAAAGAAACAGGAGGGATGAAAGATGACAGATAAAAACAATTCAATATATGCACCGTATTTTGAAAAGAATGATGAACCGTTCTTTATGAAAATAGGCAATACAACTTACGAAGTCAGCACACATTTTAATCCCAATGGCAGAGAAAATGTGCTTCAACAATTTGAAGATTTGCTTACAGAATTAAAGATAGCATAAGTTTGCACAATCGACACTGCGGCATTGCAAGTGTACAATACCTATACATTGTAATGCCCTGTTGTCCACAGAAAGGAGCAAATAGTTTATGGCAACAAACAAAAATATACAAGGGCAAGAAGAAAAAATCACCGCTCTGTATTGCCGCTTATCTCAAGACGACAATTTAGAGGGTGAGAGTAATTCAATATCAAATCAAAAAGAAATTCTGATGACCTATGCAAAGAAAAACGGATATTTACATCCGCAATTCTTTGTCGATGATGGTATCAGCGGAACAACATTTAACCGTCCCGGCTTTCAGGAAATGGAAAGCCTTATTGAAGCAGGTAAAGTGTCAACCGTAATTGTAAAAGACTTATCCCGTTTTGGCAGAGAACATTTGCTTTGCGGTCACTACACAGAAATTGTTTATCCGACTTTAGGCGTCAACTTCATAGCCATACAGGAAAATGTTGATACCACAAAAGGTATGGGAACGGAAATGATGCCGTTTCATAATATTTTTAACGAGTGGTATGCTGCACAAACCTCAAAGAAAATCCGTGCCGTTAATGAGATGAAAGCTTCAAAGGGTATGAGAATTTCTTCAACAGTGCCTTACGGTTACAAGAAAATTGAAGGCAACAAGGAGCAATGGTACATAGATGAGCCTGCGGCTGAAATTGTAAGAAGGATATTTAATCTTTGCATTTCGGGTAAAGGTCCGTCACAAATCGCAAGACAGCTTGAAACCGAAAAAGTGCTTACTCCGACGGCGTATTTTAATTCTATAAGTAAGAAAACAAGAAATCCAATGCCTGTTAATATCTATCATTGGAGAGAAAATTCTATTGTTCACATTCTTGAAAACAGACAATATACCGGTTGTACCGTAAACGGTAAGAGTACAACAGTCAGCTACAAAGTTCACAAGACGATTGAACGACCTGTTGAGGATTATCAGGTTATTCCAAATACACAGGAAGCAATCATCAGTGAAAATACTTGGCTGAGAGCGCAAGAACTCAGGAAGAACAAAAGACGAAATACTGCAACAGGAAGAAGGAGTTTGTTCTCAGGTTTAGTATATTGTGCCGATTGTGGTTCTAAACTTCACTTTTGTGCTTCCAAAAGTTTAAAGAAAAATCAGGAATTTTGGAGGTGTTCTTCCTACAAAGACGGTCGTGGTACTTGCACAATTCATTTTATCCGAGATGTTGTACTTGAAACAATCGTTAAAGAAGCCATATCCGAACTTGCGGATTTTGTTCGTTGCTACAACAGTGCATTTCTTTATCTTATCTCCGAAAAGAAAGGTGCAGAATCCATAAATCGAGAAAAATCTTTGCGAGCCAAAACCGAAAGTGCAAAGCAAAGAATATCCGATTTGGACAAGTTATTCTCAAGAATTTATGAGGATAATATTCTCGGTAAGTTATCCGATGATCGTTATTCCCGTATGGCAAATGAATATGAAGCTGAGCAAAAGCGACTTATATCAGAGGTTGAGGAAAATGAAAAAGCTCTCATTGAACTTCAAAAGCAAACTGTTGATATGAAGATGCTCTATCAAGGGCTTATGGAATTTACAGAGATGAAACATCTTACTCCAACCGTTGTAAACAAACTTATTGAGCGTATAGAAATTCACAACAATGAGAAAAAGCATTCTCACAACAATGTCAAAGTGGATATTTACTTTACGGCGGTCGGATTATTTGATATTCCAACAGAACAACAGTTGATTGACACAATGGAAAGAGCAAAACAGAAAAAAGCGGAGAAATCCGCTTAAATAAAGGAAAAGGTGTAACCCCCTTTATCGGGATTACACCATAATTTCTTAAATACTGCCTTATTAGCCCGTGGCTAAGTTCTGAGGTGTAATATACTCTTGATATTCTCTTTTCCGAAAAATTATCTCTTTGTTAACGTTTAGATAACAAGAAAAGCCCAGAAATAGGGGATTTGTGTATGACAGTGTTGCATATGTGTTGTATACGGTTAACTGCCCACACATTCCCAGAACTACTCATTACTTTAACAAAGAAAGGACTAATACTATGAAAATACATTTTGCTTACTACAACCTACTTTATCGGCATAATGTTATTTGCTTCTGCTAAGCTATCACAAAAAGCAAGCACTGAATCAAGGATATAATCCTCTCTCATAAAATCCAATAACATTACACTTCCAAGCTGTGAAATATGCTTTGCTATTGATGGATAATAATCTTTTATTGTTTCAATTGTGTCACCATATTTTGCTATTGCCTTTTTCTCTCCTTTCAATGCGCCAGTTACAATTGTTTTATTATTCGAATAGCCTCGCCAAGTAAACTCTCTGTATCTCATATAATTCTGTGTAGCAAACTTGGTTAATTCATATGCATCTTCAAGAGTATCATCTTTTGTTAACTGAACTCTATAATATGCACGAGAAAGTGCGCCAAACATAAGACCACGTCTTCTACCCTGCCCAAACAACCAGTGGTCCGCAATAATCTTCTTTCCACTTTCCATAGGCATCGCCTGTATTGTTGCCGCATAGCATTTTTCCAGAATAAGCCACATCCAGAATCTTTCATCTCCTAAAACATGTTTAGGCAAACAACATAGATGCTCATATAAGGTTATTGCGTTATCTACATCAACCTTTGAATAATCGCCATCTCCATCTACTTCTAGTTCAAAATCTTCAATAGGATATTTTTTCTCTACAAAACACTCTTCTGGGAGCTCTGCGATAAATGAGCTACTATCTGAAGGATTTTCTTTTACAATTTTAGTGAACTTATCTAAATTCGCTTTTATTGTTGCTAAAGCTTCATCAGTGAGAAACTTAACATTAATTTTACTCATTTTCACTTACCTCCTCGCCATTAATTGCTAGTTGATAAAAATCCTTAATGCTTTTATCTGTTGATTCATTCATCAACAATTGAGCTAGCTCAAAACAATTTATATTACTAAAATCTTCTGCCTCCAGTTCCTTTCCCTTCACGAAAGCATATCTTTTCATTACTGACTTAAACCACTTTTTATCATCGCAAATTTCATCAATAATATCGCCTTCCGAAAAACCATTTTGTATTTCTTGAAGGCAACCTGCAAGTGCTGGAATAACAAGGTTTGCGAAAAATACGCTATTATACATACTATAGTTTTTCATAGTATCATAAATACTATAATCTTCCGGATTAAGATAAATGACTATCTTATTAGGCTCATCATTGTATGTTACGATTCCTTCGGCATCATCCTTCTTTACTATTGTAAATATTGATGACATCTTGTTATCATTACTTTCATCAATATCTACTCTAAATTTTATGCCATCGTCGGCAGCTAAAACATTTGAAGGATTAATATGGAAACTATAGCCCTCGTAATCGTCAACAAAATCAGTACTAATAAATGCACATATTTCTTTTGTAGCAACTAAATACGCCGAAATTGTAACGATATTTGCAAAATTCGTAATCGGAATTTTCTTTGTTTGAGGTGATTCTGTTATTTCAAAGAACTCCCTGTACACAGTATTAGAGCACTCAACCTCACATACAGCTTTTACAAAGCCGTCAGCATATAATTCCTTTAATTCTGGATTATCCAAGTAGAACGAGATATTTTTTAATATAAGGTTACCATTAACAATCATCGGAATACCGTTATCCATTTCGAAATCAAAACAGAATTGAGTTGTTTTATAATCAGTATTACTATCCTTATCCCTCAGCAAAGGATATGGAAAAACTTTATTACCTATAAGCATTCATTATCACCTCACTTGAAAACATGCTTTTTCTATTAGTTGTGTATTTCACAACATAAGTAACGTCTTTAGATAATTTCATTCTAACCTTGCCATCTTCTATTCTGCATGGTTTTCCATCAACTTCAGCGCTAATAATATCAAGCGTATAAGTATCACTACCATCTCCACACATTTTTAATTCAAGTTCAAAATCTGCCTCATCGTGAGGCGCAGTAAATCTAAAATCATATCTTCCTGCCTTTTCATCAACAACGATATTTTTATACTTTATTCCTCCCAGTTTAACCTTTTTAAGAATAGGTTCATTACCTGTAGCTGTACCACGACCACCCTGGTCATTTGGATCATCATAAGGATTATCTTCTCCTCCACCACCAGTGTTTTGTTTTTTACCATCATCTCCATCATCCGTTAAAGAACCATTCTGATGTTTAAATGCATCATCATCTTCATTGGCTTTTTCTTTTTTAGGATTTGCGGCTTTATTTTTACGAGCCTTAGTAGTACGAACAATATCCTTTTTTATTGTCTTCACTTCAACTTCCATATCTCCATCCTCTGTTGAAGGCAAGAATTCACCAGCCCCAAGTACATCTGTTTTCTCAGAGCTATCTGCCAACATTACTTCAGTAACAAACTTTCTTATTTCTTCACGAAGTAATCTTTCAGCGTTTCTTGTTTTCTTTTTCAGAGGTTTATCATCATTAAGTCTATTAAATTCCCAATCAGTATGTTGAGGGTTTTCAACGTCTCTTAATAACGAATTGATTTCATTATCTCCTATAATACACATTGCAGAAAACGGAAGCTTACTCAAGTTGTCAGACATCTTTATCTTCATATATGGATATCTCACATAAACACATTTTTGAGTTGCCATGTCACTGTGATTTGCATCATACTTTTTTACATACACATCAACTTTCCCAAGCTCATCAAGGTCAATAGTTTTCTTGACGATATCCTCGTCGTATAATAAGGCAAATTGTGCCTGAATATCTCTATACAGCCTCTTTCCACAAACTCTCTTCAAATTTATGTCATTTATGAGTTCAGGTAATGTTTCCTTTGAAACAGTAATATCATCAACATCTATGATAAGAGTTTTTTCAGTAATTGCTACCATAAAACTCTCCAAAAGTTTTGAAATGATAGACCATTTCCAATCATTTTCAGAGCTGAAACCAATTATATATACATCGGTACCGTAGTTACCTTCTTCTCTTTCAAATTCTGGATCCAGCAATAGCTCCTCTAATATTGGCTCCTTCTTGTCATTTCTTGAAAAATATGCAATTCCTTGTGTCATAAGTCCATCAGTCTCAGGAATAGGAGCAGAACGGAGTTTAGATACACCTATATATCCGCGTTCATTATCCTTATTGTAAGTCGAATAAAATACTGTGTTTATATTGCTATTTACAAACGCTGCATACTTTCCAATTCCCTTTGAACCGCCTGCACCACTACCTTTATATGAGATACCAGAGCCTTTAGTTAACAAATAAAATGGCTTTTCAGCATCGTTAGATAGAACTCCTTCAAGTCCTGATGTATAAAAATCACTAATTCTAAGACATTTTATCTTCTTATCATGTGACCTCTCCAACATTCGTTTAAGCGGCACAGCTTCTTTGGGCAGCGCTTTCTTATATTCATAACACGCTTCAATCATCTCAGAAAGTTCATCTATTCCTGGTATAGCATCATGCTCAACTTCAAATAGCTTATACTCCATTTTGGTATAAGATGAATTATAACGTGCATCATTTGAATTCTGTCCTGTTTCACGAGCCAAAGCCTCTTCAGGTTCCTTCTTAAAAGTCTCAACATCACCATTATCCAAGCCTACCTCTGGACCATAGTCATTATTCGGACTTCTCCATTTCTCGTCAGTCATGTTATATGCCTCCTCTACAATCTAAATTTTTTCTTTGTTGCTTGCTTAGTAACAAACCTATTTCTTTGTATTTCTAATTCCTGTTCAATTGCAGAAAAAATTGTTTTTACTTGTTCCTCAGAATACGAATAATTTGATGTGTTTGAGAGATTACCCAATAAATGCAACATATCAATTATTTTATTAGTTCTATTTTCAGCCAGACGCTTAAAGTTTTCTTCTTTTTGGTTACTCATACTGTCACCTCCATGTACATACATTATCATCTTTTAGTACATTTGTCAAATATTGTGCAGATATATTCACTATTTACTAGTTGATTTTATAAATGCATTAACATTTTTTATATATTGTAAATATGAAGGTGGTACAACCATTTACCGCTAATACAATTTTCACTATCTGAGCATGTTCTGAACTTACACTCGTTAGAGTGTGTCCATATCGCGCAAACTCAAAAAAAATCCCGGAAACATATTGTTTCCAGGATATAATTTCTAATATTATATATTTGATAGCATTTGTGTGTCCTAAAAATTCCAAAATCAAGAAATTTATATATGGTAATGTGTATGCTATACAAAGCCCAGAACTCTCCTGGACATCCGTTTTTTAATTGACACATTCCATATAGTAATTAATCCCTACCAATTGTAATTCATTATATACTTTCCCGATGAAAATACCCATATCAAATAAATAGTAGTCCACACTGTAACTCTCAGTTTATTTGCGAGATGCTGTACGAATCTTTCAAAAACTGAATCTGTATTATATGACAATAATCTTATTCTATTTCATTTATAATTCTAAAAGTTTCATTTTTATCATTTTATCACCTACTTAAATATGTCTTTCATAACCCTCTTCTCCATATCATCAATACTGTAAATCGTATCCATGACCTCGAATGTCTCTCTCAGATTACCTCTGGCACTCTTCCAGCCAATTCCATCTGTAAACCACACAAATGTAAATCCATCTATTGTATCAGCCTCCTGTGAAAGCATCTTATAACTTCTTGCAGTTTCATTAAGTTTAGAACCTCCTCCACCGTAAAAGTTTGTCTCAATAGCATAGATCATCTTGTCAGTCTTAATTACAAAATCAAATCTTTTAGCTGCTTTTCCCTGATTTGAAAGTGCTGACAAATCTATATTCCATTTAGATTCAATATCTTTCAAATACATCTCTTTAAAGTAATTCTCGTTCTTTTTAAAACCTGCCGCCACAATGTACTTCTCGACCAAATCTTCCATTTGATGACCACCACGATTTTTTCGTCCATTAGAATCTAAACCTGTTTCAATACCCAATGCATAATCTACCAGATTATTTACAAGATGATTTGCTATCATATCAAACAATCCTGTTTTTCTCATAAATACCTTGTATTGCTCTATATCGTAGTTCATAGTTTTGAAATTGTATAAAAATGCTCCATCTTCATCCTGTGCGTATATTTCGTTACTCCTGACTGCAAGTAACAATGGTATACATTTTAATGTTTCCGGATATCTTGTCACTACCTTTTCAAACTCATCTTCTATATTCTTTGATCCAATTAATGAATTCAAAATGTTGAGTTCTACCTTGATTTCATCAACATTCTTAATGACCTTTTCAAAATCTATGTAATAATCATAGCTTGAAATACTTGGTCTGAATTTACTAAGCCATTCGTCAAAATTCCTATTTGTCATTTAGTACCTTCTCCAGTCTTTTCTTAGATATTTCCATATATTCTTCGCTTACATCTATTCCTATGAACTTTCGTCCATATCTTACTGCCTCTACCCCGGTAGTTCCTGAGCCACAGAAAGGATCCAAAATAACTTGTCCTTCCTCTGTCGATGCAAGTATTATTCTTTCCAACAGATATTCTGGTTTCTGTGTAGGATGCTTTCCCTCCACCTTCTCAGATGGCTTTGTCAATGAGCCTGTCCAAACATCCTTCATCTGCTTTCCATCATTCATTGCTTTCATTTTCTGATAATTAAAAAAATGCCGAGACTTCTTATCATTCTTTCTAGCCCATAAAATGGTTTCTGTAGAATGTGTGAAGCATCGACATGCTAAGTTTGGCGGTGGATTTGTTTTCTGCCATGTTATGTTATTAATTATCTTGAAGCCCTCCTGCTCCAATGCCATACCAATTGAATATATATTGTGTAATGTTCCTGATATCCATATTGTGCCATTTGGCTTTAGTACTTTCTTACATAACCTAATCCACTTTCTATTAAACTTATGTTTTTCTTCGACACCGGTTCCACTTTCTGAAAGTTTATCCCATGAGCCTTTATTTACTGAAACCATCTTTCCACCTTTACATGTAATCCCATCATTACTTAAAAAATAAGGTGGATCAGCAAATATCATATCCACTGATTCTGGTTCCATTTTTGTTAGAATTTTAAATGAATCACCTACAACCAACTGTGATTCATCCGTCTCAAAGTATAATGGCACTTTCTTTGTAAATAAGTTATCCATTATATTTCTCCTCGTCTTTAGAGCTAAATGTTAATCTCTGCCAACAGAGACATTAACACCATTTAATAATTACATATTATTACTTCTTCTCCTACCCTATTTGATGCATCAGAGTTAATCATACGCTTAACACTTACAACATCTATCTTATAATCCTTATTTCCATACAACTCATTTATCAACTCCGTATTATGATTTGTAAGCATGCAGTAGCATCCTCTGGCAGTTAATTCATCATAAAGTTTCGCTAATCGCTTGTGACTTTCTATATCAAACCCTTCTTTTGTGTAGGATTCAAAGGATGTAGGATTCAAAGGTGCATACGGACTGTCTATAAATACAAAATCGCCTTTCTTTGCATTCTTACAAGCCTGTTCAAAATCACCATCTATAATAGTTACTCCCCTAAGATACTCTGATGTAGCTATAATAACATCCTCATCAACGGAAACCCTGCGGCTGTTATTATATGGAACATTGAACAATCCCTTGCCATTCACACGATATAATCCATTAAAACAATGCTTATTTATAAATACAAATAATGCTGCCAGCTCTACATCATATTCAGACCGCATAAGCTTGTCATTATAATGTTCTCTGATAGAATAATAATACTTTTTCCCATCTTCCCACATATCATTATCCAGCCTGTTGACCTCTATCAGAAAAGCATCAGGTTCATTACATATTGTTCTGTATGTGTTAATCAAAGCTTTATTTATATCATTAATCAGAGCATTTGCAGGTAGTAGATCAAATATTACAGCGCCACCACCTATAAACGGCTCATAGTAATCATTATATTTTTCAGGCATTCTTTCTCTTATCTGCGGAATAAGCTGACGTTTTCCTCCAGCCCACTTCACAAATGGAGCGACACTTGAATTACTCATTTTGATTCCTCTTCTCTAGTCACTAAGTGACAAAATCCCATAAATTTATTATACTTGCTAACACAGAAAATAACAATCAAAACTTTCACTCCATGTAAATCCCATATACTTCCATTATTTCTCAAAGACAAATATATACTCATGTGCAAGAAGCAAAAAATTATTATTCTGTTTTTCCCAGTAACCAGTAGATTTACAATTATGCTGTTCTTTTATAATTATTTCTTTGTTGATAAATCCAGCACGCAAAAAACACTCCATCATACGAAACCCTAATGGAACAACTTTTCCACATTTTCTTATATCACCAATCATAACAGCACACATCTTTCCCTTTTTCAACACACGATATGCTTCATATGCCACCTTATCCATTGCATCTATGAATGACTTTACTCCCAACATGGAAATATCCCCTTCTATGCCTTCTCCGTACTTTATGATATCAGCATATGGTGGATGAGTGCAGATAAAATCTATATGAGCATCTTTGATAAAATGCAATTCTGCTGCATTTCCCTCTCGTATATATATTTTTGAACTTGTATCACATTGGAATTGTAAATTTGTTTCTGAAATTGAAACTGACTGCGGATTAATATCTATACCTACCGCATTACGACCTAGTAGTTTTGCCTCAACCAGTGTGGTTCCACTACCCATGAATTGATCTAAAATCCAGTCACCTGGTTTAGAATATCGAAGTATCAGATTTCTTGGTACATATGGTGACCAATTTCCCCGATACTTTCCTGAATGCGTTGCCCAACTTCCTCTGTCTGGAAACGACCAGACTGTTGTTGGTTCAAGCTTGAAATTATTTGGTTGTAAACTTATAAGTCATGCCCCCTTTTCATTTCCATTGGCTGAAGTATTCTGAAACACCCTCGATACCTTTTATCATGAATGCTCTCATAACATCATTTTGAAACTTAATTTTATTTTCATCAGAAAGGTTATTAAAGTCCTGTTGTATCTCTTGAATCTTATGTGCTGTCTCTATTACAAATTTATCATATTCATATTTTTCTTGAAATGAATCCATTATAATCCCCACCTTCCATCAATCATATATATAAGTTTACCTCAACTCAGTTAAAAAAGCCATCTCTTTTTTCTTTCACAATAAGTGAATTTTTATCTTGTTCATAGCATGAGATAATATTCACAAATAGTGAAAGAGGTATAGCTATGCATTTTAATAATGATACTGACCTATATCGTACTATAGGTTCAAATATAAAATATTATAGACAACAAGCTAATTTAACACAGATGCAGCTTGCAGAAAAGGCTCAAATCAGTATCAGTTATCTTTCTAAAATTGAAGCTTCTGGTTGTGATAAAAGTCTTTCCATATCTGTACTTAATCAGATTGCAAATGTACTCAATGTTGAAATCAATGACTTTTTTAAGGAGGAGGAGACAAATGCCAAGACAAGCTAATCGCTTTGGTGGCGGAGCTAACACCAATAGAAATGGACTCCATTTCGAACAAACAACATCCCTAAATACAGCATTACAAAATGCCGGATTTATCATTGCCAATCATTTTGAAGTGTATGATAGAAACCAGTTACTAGGTTACTCTATAAATCAAGATGAATTTTCTACAATATTTTTGAGACGAAATGGAATTAATGACCGAGCCATCAACTCCAAACGATGGAAGCCTGATGAAGCTTTTATAAATGAAATTGATAAAACTGTTTACATTATTGAAAAAAAATTTCAGCACACTAGTGGTTCAGTTGATGAAAAACTCGCAACATTCCCATTCAAAATCAGAGAATATAGACGGCTTTTAGATCCTATTGGTTACGATTTGGTTTATATCTATCTATTGTCATCTGATTGGTTTAATGTTCCCAAATATCAAGATTATTATGATTATATGGATGAACTTGGTTGTCCTCATTACTTTGATAACTTACCATTATATGCTATTGGTCTATAAGCATCGATATTTATTTTAGAAACTATCATATAGGAGGTGTTTCAATATGGCTATATGTAACAAACAACATCGATATTTGCAAGGTTTTAATGAGCTTCCAGAAGCTCAAGATAATAGAAACGGGGGACGACATATCTGTGCCGCTTGTGCTTATGAAGAGGGACTAAAAGATGCTCTACAAGGCAATTCCCCACAATCAGATCTTTCTCATTTGCCCGATAGTCAAGCCGGTGCTGTACGCCATAAGAGTGCTATTGATGCATATAATCTCGGATATAAATTTGGCAGGGAAATCAGTTCTTAACTAATATTATAAGGTATCTTGAAAATTATATTCAAGATACCTTATTTTTATCTTCCCTCATACGCCTCCCACAATCTCTTCTGCTCCGCTCCTATCCTCAATATCTCCTGCAAATCCCTAGCCATAGCCTCAACATTAGCATCCATCTGCTCTACTGTCCCTGTCCGATTACCAGCCTTAATCTCCCACTGAATTGACTCTTTGCTGTAATATTCCCTAGTCTCCACATTCATATATCCATACACCGAATATGAATATCCATTGCTTTTCTCTATGAATACCGGAGTCACTTCGCCCTTAGAAGTTTTCCACCTCATAAGCCTTGGAAACCAGCATAATCCTTCTTTTATCAGTTCCTTGAACGTCTCCAGCAGCTTTCCTATATCATACAATATTCCTCTGAATGAGTTTCCTGCTTCTATCGTCTTATCTGATTCAACATGATTAGCATATTCTTCTATTGTCGGAGCGAATAATCTGAATGATGATACAAAAGCATTGATCTTATCAAGCAATTCTACTGCTTCATTTGCTTTGTCCGTCACGCTTGCAATCTCTTGTCTTACCGATTGAAGTTCTGAACGCTTTTCATTAAGTTCCTTAGTCTGTCTACGCTCCAATTCTTTATAAGCAATTTGTGAAGCAAACAACTTAATATCCGCATCACTTACCTGTTCCTGTATCTGTTCCAAATGCTCTGTTTCCTGTGCTACTTTATATTCCGCAACTGTCAGATCATGATTACGTCCTTTCGACTTTTCTTTTATCTGTTCCCCAAACCAGTCATTCACTTCTTTATTCGCCACCTCACGAAGCTCATCCTGCAACACTCGTGATAACACATCTTTAGTGAATACCTTCCGTTTTGACACCTGCTTGCTAAGACCTTTCTTATATCCATCTGCCACAGGAACTCCGATAATGTGCATATGCGGACTGTCCTCATCAAGATGAACCACAGCATTTGCAACTACGAACTGTGGTAACCGCTTTCTAAGCTCGTCCAGTATTATCTGATATGACAATTTCATATATGACTTCATATCATCAAATTGCTTCCAGAACTCCCTGTCGCCTATTTGAATTATTATTTCAACTGCCATATCCTGTTCCTTACCTGCCACATGTTCAAAATAATCTTCGATTTTCCGGTCTTGTCGTGTCTGCTTTTTATTATATTCTTCTAATGCCTCATCGAATTCTTTATGATATACTGTTTTCACATCATCAATCAGATTTGATGTACCATATATGATGCAGATGTTGTCTTTGCTATAATCTGATGATTTATATTTTCTCAGGTTATGCTTTGCAACAGCTGCAAGCTTAGATTTCGATGTAATGGCACTTTTCTTATTGCTCACATGAGCTGTATATGAAATATTTCCCATTCGCATCTCCTTATCTGTACTACCTTTTTATCTGTTAAATCTATCGGAGCAGTGCAGTTATCATCTTGGCTCTGCCACAGATGATAACCCCCTAGCAGTTTTGGCAAGCCAAAATTGCAGTGGGCTCTCCGAGGGTTTTATATATTATCTTTACCATTACCAAGAGTTTAATAATCTGTACTTTTTATGATTACAGACTCTAAACTCTTTCCTAGAATTTAGAATCTGCTTTTTCAAACATCCAGATTGTTAAACTCTTTATTCCGGCATTACCCAAGTCCAGTAAATTGTTCCATCTTCTGCTTTTTCTTTATCTGATGTTATACCCAGCTTTTTCTTTGCCGATAAAAGAGTATTTCTCTTAATGCTCCTCTTTGCAGCTTCCATCATTATTTCATTAGATGGAATTACCTTGTTTGAACCAAAGTATTCTTTGATAAAATTCTCCGCAATGTCGAGCTTCTTTTTTCCTCTTCCTTCATTGCCGGATAACAGCTCATCTATGGTGATGTCATATGGTCCTATGCATACCATTCCATTATCCTCAGTCATTTCAAATCCTATCGCATCCCCTGCCGGAGCTAATGAAGATTTATCATGTGCCATTATTCTTATATTAGGTTTATCACGAAGCCTCGCAACCAGCAGAACACTTCTGGCAGTTGCCTGTATATCAATAGAACCAAGTCCTCTGTATGTTGATTTACTTCCAGATGCCTTATTCATATGACCAATAAGAATAATTGCACAATTATGCTTTTCTGCTATTATTCCAAGATGCTTTAACACCGGTCTTATTTCATTTGCTCTATGCATATCAACTGTAGCTCCGATATATGCCTGAATCGGATCAAGAATGATTAACCTCGCCTTAGTCTCAATTATTGCCTGCTCCAGCCTATCATCTGTCATTGATAATTCCTTATCTGTCTCATCAATAACCCGAATCATGGAACAATCTGCTCCTGCCTTTTCTAATCTGGGCTTAATTGTATCTTCAATTCCATCTTCTGCTGTCTGATATATGATATGAATAGGTTCATATTCCTTATCATCATCACAGGGGAGCGGCAAGCCCCTGCTAAGAGCTGCCGCTAACTTGAGAACCAAAGTTGTCTTTCCTTCTCCCGGATCTCCTTCAATAATTGTTATCTTTCCGTATGGTATATATGGATACCATAGCCATTCCACCTCCTTTGAAACCACATCCTCCATATGAATAAGTTTCAGTTCAACATTCTGTTTTTCAACCATATTCATCCTCCTTGCTATACTGCTTCTTTGTTAAAATATCCTGTTTCTTCCCAAACTTTTTTATCCGGACAATAATAGCTGAACTCATTTGAGCTCCCTACCTTTATTGCCGTTCCAAATTTGAGTAATCCTTTTTGTATTCCCAGCCTTACATACTGTGCGTCCTTCCCTATTGCACTTGCAATCTCTTTTATTGGTACATTTCTCCCTGTAAAAGCTGGTAAATCACCCTTATAGATAACTTCTGGCATCTCTACCACCTCCTCTTATTTATAGAGCATTTCTTGCTCTGTTATATTTTGCATTATACAGACCTTTATTTGCTCTGTCAATAGTTTAAAATTTAATGTTGACTATTAAATATTTGTGTGTTACATTTACAATCACAGGAGGTTGAAGCAATGAATACAGGTAAAAAGATTAAATTAATACGAACCTTTCGTGGTTTAACCCAGAAAGAACTAGGCGAAGCTTGCGGAATACATGAAGTCGCAATCCGTAAGTATGAGCTTGGAAAGAATCTTCCTAAGCCTGAACAGCTTAGAAAAATTGCAGATGCACTTGGTGTCAATGTTAATTCATTGATGGAATTTGATATCGAGGCTGATGGTGATGTACTACCATTACTATTTGCTATTGATGAAACATTTGACATTTCTATCAAGGATTTAGACGGAGAGCCCGGTATATTCTTTTCCAATAAGAATCTTGTTCAGTTTCTTAAAGACTGGCAGGCTATGAAAGAATTACTTGATAATGGCAGCCAGACACAGGATAATTACGAAATATGGAAGACTATCCGCCCAAGTGTGACAAAGGTAACCCACGAATAACAATCATTTTATCCGTTTGCTATCAGCTTTCTAGTAAATAGCGAAAGGATGGTGCTTATGAAGTTACCCAACGGATACGGAAGCGTTGTAAAACTTTCCGGCAAAAGAAGAAAACCTTATCAAGTGAGAAAAACTGTAGGCTGGCACTACGATGAGGCGAAAGACAAACAGGTTCAGGATATGATTACAATTGGATATGCAGCTACCAGAGCTGATGGCTTGCAAATGCTTGCTGATTACAATAATAATCCATTTGATACCAAGGCTGCTAAGATGACATTTTCAGATGTCTATGAAGAATGGTCAAAGCGTAAGTTTCCTACTATATCTGAATCTAATGTAAAAGGATACACAGCATCCTATAAATCCTGTGAACCCCTTTACAACAAAATTTTCAAGGATATTAAATTAGTTGATTTACAGACTGTTATTGATACCTGCGGCAAGAATTTCCCTACCCTCAAGAAAATTAAAGTCCTGTTTAACCAGCTATTTGATTATGCTTTGAAAAATGATATTTGCAACAAAGATTATTCGAGCTTCGTTGATATTGTTCAATACAAGGATCGTAACCCTAACAAATACGATAGAAACAAGTTTGAGAAAAATGAAATTGATATTATCTGGGAACAAAAGGAAGACAAATATTATCAGATAGTATTGATGCTCCTATATAGCGGAGTCCGTATCTCTGAAATGCTTGATTTGAAGAAAGAGAATGTTCATCTGAATGAACAGTATTTTGATGTTATCTGTAGTAAAACAGAAAATGGTATCAGAAAAGTTCCAATAGCAGACAAAGTTCTGCCATATTACAAAGCTTGGTATGAATCCTGCCCTGAATGTGAATATTTACTTCATACAGAAGCTGGAAAACATTTTGAATACCGAAACTACTACGATAGCTATTTCAAGCCATTGATGGAACAGCTAGGTATTAATCGTACACCTCACTGCTGCAGACATACATGCATCTCAATGTTAGCAGAAGCTGGTATTAACCAGACGATTATCAAAAAGATTGCGGGGCACTCAGGTGCAATGACACTCACAGAGAAAGTGTATACCCACTTTGATATAAAGGAGCTTGTAGATGCGATTAATAAGATTTAAACAAAGAAAAGGACATTCCCCAGTATCTCTACTGAAAAATGTCCTATACATATCAATATCTTTGTTGCATACCTGCTGCATATGTGTTGCATTCGATGTAAATTCCAGCACATCTGACGGCATTCCACAACTTCTGTAACCCTTGAAAAATGGGCTTTTCTTGATATCTTCGTTCTTGAAAGATTATCTCTTTGAGAACTGAGGAGCTCTACGAGCT
>ULON01032509.1_pt1 | contig 18847 bp, 13 predicted proteins | sample 1952571 | NCBI WGS metagenome assembly ULON01 (sample SAMEA4835603, study PRJEB28245) | human gut metagenome | biome: gut microbiome; material: fecal sample | place: Denmark | collected 2008
AATGAGAACTGGAGTATGCCCGAATGCCTGCGCGAAATGCGACTGCAGGCAGAAGAAATGGACGAGATATATTATGTATATGTGGTAGACGACGATGAACGTCTGCGCGGTGTATTCCCGCTGAAAAAGATGATTACCAGTCCGTCGGTTTCCAAGGTGAAACACGTGATGAAGAAGGACCCGATTTCCGTCCATGTGGATACGCCCATTGAAGAGGTGGTGCAGACCATTGAAAAGTATGACCTGGTGGCCGTTCCCGTGGTCGACAGCATCGGCCGCCTGGTAGGGCGCATCACCGTAGACGACGTAATGGATGAGGTTCGTGAACAGGCCGAACGCGACTACCAGTTGGCATCCGGTTTGTCACAGGACGTAGAAACAGACGACAACGTGTTCCGCCAGACCACCGCGCGCCTTCCGTGGTTGCTCATCGGTATGCTGGGTGGAATCGGTAACTCCATGATTCTGGGCAACTTCGACTCTACCTTTGCCGCTCATCCGGAAATGGCGCTTTACATTCCCCTTATCGGTGGAACGGGAGGAAACGTGGGAACCCAGTCCTCCGCATTGGTCGTGCAAGGTCTGGCCAACAGCTCACTGAACGCCGAAAACACTTTCAAGCAGGTGCTGAAAGAATCCGTTGTAGCCCTTATCAACGCCACCATCATTTCCATGCTGGTGTATATCTACAACTTCATCCGTTTCGGAGCTACGGCTACGGTCAGCTATTCGGTATCCATCAGCCTGTTTGCCGTGGTCATGTTTGCCTCCATTTTCGGCACCTTGGTGCCCATGACACTGGAAAAGCTGAAAATCGATCCGGCCATTGCCACCGGACCGTTTATCTCCATTACCAACGACATTATCGGTATGCTCATGTACATGGGAATCACCGTATTATTATCCTAAATTTTTGTTAAAGAAAAACGCAAGTGCGTTTGAGGTAAAACGCAAGTACATTTTACTTCAAACGCACTTGCGTTTTAATCAAAACGTCCTTGCGTTTTCTTTCAAACGCAAGGGCGTTTTTTTCACCCCCTCTACAAGCCCTTCTGAGCCACATTCCTCGTCTTTCTATTTCTAAAAATGATTCTTTCCTTATAGTTTTTTTCTGAAAAAGTATGAAAATCAGATTTTTTTTCTTTAATTTGTAAGAACCTTTACTAATGGTAAAGAAAAAACTAGGATATTATACTCTTTAAAATCTATATACGATGGAAGTAAATGAAACCAACCGCCCATTAACCGAAACTCCGATGGAACAACCCATTGAAGCACCGGTTCCTACTGTTGAAGACACCGAAAAGGAAACATCCGCTCCCAAACAGACACTGGAAGAAGTGGTGCAACGCCTCAAGGAAATCAACGAGAAAAACGACCTGACCAACAAGCAGGAAATCGATTCACTTAAACAAACGTTCTACAAACTACAAAAAGCCAAATCAGAAGCGGCACGGAAAGCTTTCATCGACGAAGGGGGAAAGGCAGAAGACTTCACTCCGGAAACAGAACCGGCAGAAGAAGAGTTCAAAGCTGTCATGAACGCCATCAAGGAGAAGAGAAATGCCTTAGCGGCTGCACAGGAGCAGGAAAAGGAAGAAAACCTGACCAAGAAACTGGGTATCCTGGAAAGAATGAAGTTCCTGACCGAATCGCAGGAAGATACCAACAAGATATACGACGAATTTAAGAAATTGCAGCAGGAATGGAATGAAATAGGTCAGATTCCGGTAGCGAAAGTAAATGAACTGTGGAAGACTTACCAGCTTTACACCGAAAAATTCTATGACATGGTGAAGCTGAACAACGAATTCCGCGAATATGACTTCAAGAAAAACCTGGAACAGAAGACCCGCTTGTGCGAAGCTGCAGAAAAACTGGCTGAAGAACCCGACGTAATTTCTGCTTTCCACCAGCTGCAGAAGCTTCATCAGGAATTCCGTGCCATCGGTCCTGTAGCCAAAGACCTGCGCGAAGGAATCTGGAGCCGTTTCAAGGCTGCCTCTACGGTTGTCAACAAACGCCACCAGCAGCATTTTGAAGAACTGAAAGAAAAAGAACAGAATAACCTGGACCAGAAGACGGTGATTTGCGAAATCGTGGAAGGTATGGAATATGACACCTTCACTACTTTTGCCGACTGGGAAGACAAGACCAATGAAATCCTTGCCCTCCAGGCCAAATGGAAAACCATCGGCTATGCTCCGCAAAAAATGAACGTCAAGATTTTCGAACGTTTCCGCGCTGCCTGCGATGAATTCTTCCGCCGGAAAGCTGCTTTCTTCAAATCTGTGAAGGAAACAATGGCAGCTAACCTGGAAAAGAAAAAAGCGTTCTGCGAAAAGGCTGAAGCCCTGAAAGAAAGTACCGACTGGAAAGAAACGGCTGAAATCCTGACCAAGCTCCAGAAAGAATGGAAGACCATCGGTCCGGTTGCCAAAAAACATTCCGATGCCGTATGGAAACGCTTCATCGGTGCCTGCGATTATTTCTTTGAACGGAAAAACAAGGCGACTTCTTCACAACGCTCGGAAGAAGTGGAAAACCTGGCCAAGAAAGAAGATGTCATTAAGCGTATGGCTGCCCTGGAAGCTGCCGGAACTGCAGACGATGCGACTGCCGAACAAGTACGTGCCCTGATGAAAGAATGGAATGCCATCGGCTTCGTTCCTTTCAAGGAAAAAGACCGTCTGTATAAAGAATTCCATGCATTGGTAGACAAGCTGTTCGACCGCCTGCACCTGTCGGCTACTGAAAAACGCCTGAGCAGTGTACGCACTAACGGCAACAAGGAAGGAAATCTCTACCGCGACCGTGAACGCCTGGTTCGCACTTACGAAGGACTGAAAAACGACATCCAGACCTACGAAAACAACCTTGGCTTCCTGAATTCTTCTTCCAAGAAGGGAAATACACTGGTGGCCGACATCACCCGCAAGATTGAGCGCCTGAAGAAAGACATGGAACTGGTGCTGAAGAAAATCAAGGACATTGATGAAAGCTTGAAAGAGAAAGAATAAAAACAGCTTACTCAAACTAATTTTATTACCACAAGAGGTATCCATTCACCCATGGATACCTCTTTTTTATTTTTCTTTCAATTTTTCACAAGAATTTCACTCGATTGTAAAATCTTCACGCAACCAGGCCATGTTTGATATTTTTTTGAAAAATAACCGTATAAATATTTTATTATTACAAGAAAATATCTTAAATTAAAGCCAAAATTCAAGAAACAAACTTTCTTGTACTTTATTAACCCGAATAAAATATAAGCAAAATATAATTCTGAATGAATTAAAAACATAAAATAAACTATTCTTAATATGAAAATGAAATCACTATTAGGGATTGTACTTTCCCTAAGTATTCTGCAATCTTGCCAGAATGACGAAACAAACATCATCCAGAATGAAGTGAATAACAAAGGCATCACATTCTCTTCTATCATAGATGATGCACAAAATTCCAGAGCTTACGATACGTCGTGGGAAGCCAATGACGTAATTGGTGTATTTATGCTACTAGCCAATAGTGATAAAAATGTACTGGCTACAAACATTCCTTATGTAACTTCTAAAGGAGACGGCTATTTCGTAAGCCAAAATAATCCCATATACTATCCGGAAGGCAAGATTACGGTCGACTTCATTGCATATTATCCTTATAGTAAAGCAATTAGTGACCATACTAACTATCTCATTGATTTAAGCAATCAGACCGCACAAAGTGCCATCGACCTGATGACAGCAGTGAATTTGACAAACCGTGAATTGGGGTCTACACAAGGTAACCTGCAATTCAAGCATCTGCTGGCTAAATTGGTGCTGAATTTGAAATCTACTTCCGGGAGTTCCCTGAAAGGTATCAAGGCCTCCATCAGTGGACTGAAAGTAAAAGGTACAGCCAATCTTTCTGATGGTAGCATTACTCCTTCCGGTGAAGCTACAACCTTTTCCTTATTTATAAATGAGAAAGCCACACAAGCAGAAGCCATTCTGTTGCCTCAAGACTTGAGCGGAAAACTGAAAATCAAACTGGAACTGAACGGACAGAGCAAAGAAATTGAGACTGAGATTGCTGGAAGCATTGAGCAAGGCTACAAATATATATAATGTAAATGTGAATTACCAGGGGGGAGAGATTACGACCGACCCTCAAGCTAAATATACACGATGGACAGAAACTCCATTGATTACAGAGTCACAATTAGCCCAATCAAATATAAAGTATATTACCCACTACACAGGAGAGACTTATGAAGACAGTCGTCTCAAAAATATTCCGATTCGCAATTACAGCATGTTGTATGACACGAGCTTAAAGATAGCCTACTGGGTAGCCTATCCTTTGTGCCACTGGTACATAACTGGAGATGGAAAACGTACGAATGCCTGGGGCTATGACCCCCAAGTGTCTAAGTCACTGCAAGCCAACCTGTCAAGTTCATACCCAGCCAAAAATTACGACCGGGGACACCAGCTTCCAAGCGGTGACCGCTTACGGTCAAACGCCATAAATGCCCAAACATTTTACTACACTAACATGACTCCCCAAACAGACAAGAAACTGAATCAGACTATTTGGGCCGATTTGGAAGATGCAGTCAGAGGATGGAGCAGTGCGACAGATACACTATACGTCGTAACAGGAGCTATGCCTACTACCACTACAGACCAAACTATCCAATATACTACTGACATTGATAGTAAAAAAATAGCAATTCCCAAATATTACTTCAAAGCATTGGCACGAAAAGTAAACGGACAATTCCAAACCATAGCTTATAAACTTGACAATAGAGATTATGATGATAGAAACTATAATCAGGGAATTATGTCCGTTAAAGAACTGGAAGAAATGACCGGATTTACTTTCTTCCCTGACAGACCGGAAATTACAGAAAGCATTAAAAGCCAGAAGACAGCCTGGTAATAGAATAATCACATTCTCAAAAATAAATTAGTATGAAAATCTCGAATCTACTGTACATGGGGGCATTATCAACCCTAGCTCTAATGAGTTGTACAAACAATGACGACAACAGCGAATGGTACGGAAGTGAAGGCATCGTATTTACCACAGCTATTCAGTCAAGAGTTTCAGGTAACACTTGGAATGCAAACGACGAAGTAGGTATTTACATGATGAACGCAGGAAGTGGAATTGAGGCTGCAACCGCACAAAACAAGAAGTACATTGCACAGACCAACGGCACATTGACTGCTGCTCCTGGTAATGGCATTTATCTCCCTGAAAGCGGAAATGTAGACTTTATTGCATATTATCCTTATACCACAAGTGTAAGCGGCAATAAGCTTGCAGTGAATGTATCTGACCAAAGCAATCCGGCTGCTATCGACTTGATTTATTCAAACGGTACTAAAGGAGTAGCAGCAACTACTTCCACCACTATCAGCCTGGGATTTACACACCAACTGACTAAAGTCACCCTGAATGTAACCAAAGATGAAACAATTGAAACTCTTAACGGATTGGGTGTAAACATTAAGGGTATCAGCACAGAAGGTGAATTTAACTTGGCTGACGGAACACTGACTGCTACAGCAGGAACCAACAACAAAGATGTAGCGATGTACATAGATGCACAAGGTACAACCGCTACGGCTACAGCCATCATTCTCCCAACAGCTGCAAGCACTGACCAGACGTCACTCAACCTGACTTTTAACCTCAACGGCCAATCATTCACTCATACAATTAGTGACGCAAGTATTTTTGAAAAAGGAACAAATGTAAGCTTTAATGCAAAACTATCCATCAACAATGGAAAACCGGTTGTTACAGTAGGAAATGCAACAATCAACAACTGGACTGGAAAACCAAGCGGAGATATTAATGTTGATTTCGATGGTGGAACTCAACCAGGTGGAGAAACTGTGGTATTGGATGAATCATTCGCTACCAGCCAGGGCAACTTCGAAATAGACAACAAGCAACTTCCAGAAGGTGGAACATACGTTTGGAAACACGATGCTGGGACTCCTGAAGGAGGAAATCCATATTATTATATGAAAGCCAGCGCATTTATCAATAAAGCCGCAAAAGCATCAGAAAGCTGGTTGATATCTCCTGAAGTAGACTTATCTACAGCTACAAATGCAACTTTAACCTTCATGCATATCATTAACCATGCAGGTGACATGCAAACTCAACAAACTTTATGGGTAACTGAAACATCTACTGAAAACTGGCAACAAGTAACGATTCCAAACTATCCAGCTGGAAATAACTGGAACGAAGTTTCTTCAGGAAATATTGATTTATCCGCTTATGCCGGTAAAAAAATCAAGTTTGCATTCAAATATGTAAGTACCACAGCTGATGCTGCAACATGGGAAGTATATGATGTAAAAGTCGTTGCCAATGGAGAAGGTGGTGGCACAGTGGCACCGGATCCAGAACCGGAACCGGGAACAACAGAAACTATATTCCTAGAAACATGTGGCCAAACTAACGTTGGAGATACGAAATATAAAATTAATGAGTACACTGGATGGGATAACAATGGGGTACTTACCTTCAGTGACGAATTTGCAGGACAATACCAGAACGCAGATGTCAGAGCAACCTCAACCCTAGATAACAATGTATGGTTTCCAGCCTCTACTTCTACTACAGAAAAGCTATCTGGTCTTAAAATTTCAGGATTCAATGTTGCAAATTACACTAATTTATCATTGGAATATGGTATTGCGACTAACAAAACTCCAGCAAATCAAAATATAATTAAAGTAAGAACTGATAAAGGAGATGTAGCTATTGAAAGCAAAGAATTTACAGCAACGAATAAATACGAAACTGTAAATGTAAGTTTACCTGACAATATTACTTACATCGAATTTGTTTCAGATGCAAATAATACTATGGGATTCAGAGTGGATAACATCAAATTAACAGGAACAAAAAAATAACTAATATCCAAAGTTAAAACGAATAAAGAGAACATGGAAAAGCTCTATAAAACTTTTTCATGTTCTCTTTCAACCCTTATAAATAACACTAAACTAACAATTATTTTTTATGAAACACAAATTACTGTTCTTCATGGCATTCTTCCTTCCTTGCCTTGTCTTTGCACAAGGAAATGTAAGCGTGAAAGGAAGTGTGATCGGAGCAGTAAGCAATGACCCTATTCCAGGTGTAATTGTGACGGTGACAGAACTGAACCGCCAAGTCACAACCGACGCGGACGGAAACTTCACCATCCGAAATATTCAGCCGGGAACTTACGTCATTCAGCTTAACTCCGTAATGATTACGCCCAAGAGTGTCTCCATTGAAGTAGAAAACTTAGGCGTAACTGAACTAAAACCTATCCGAGTAACTGAACTTAACGCAAACGAAGACGTATCTATGATTGGCATCATCGATGCCGGCATGGTGGATGACGACGTAGAGACCTCCGGGCAGGACGTCAGCTCTACCGTGATTCTGTCAAATGATATTTTCCTGAATAAAGCTGCCTATCAGCTTTCACCCGCACGCTTCTCTCCACGTGGATACAACAGCACGCAGGAGGTTAAATACATCAATGGCGTGGAATTCAACGACCAGAACAGAGGTGTATTCAACTATGCAGCGGTAGGCGCACTAAACGATATGACACGTAACGGTGATGTCACCAACTTCACAGCTCCTTCGTCCTTTACTTTTGGTGAGTTGGGAGGTACGGAAAACATCAATATGCGTGCCAGCAGCTATACTCCTGGAGGAAAGTTAACCTTAAGCTATACCAACCGAAATTATTATCTCCGTGGCATGTTTACCTACTCTACCGGACTGAAGGACAACGGATGGGCATTCACTACCTCTATTGGTGGACGCTATTCGAATGAAGGTAACATCGACGGAACTTTCTACAAGAACGTTTCTTTCGCCTTCTCTGCTGAAAAGCAATGGAAAGGAGGAGAACATAGTCTGTCAATGGTAGCTTTCGTATCACCGGTACAGCGTGGACAGCAAGGTAGTTCTTACCGCGAAGTGTATGAACTGACAGGGAACTACCTTTACAACCCGAACTGGGGATACCAGAACGGAGAGAAAAGAAATGCAAAGGTGGTTACAGCATTCGACCCGACTGCCATCATTTCGCACATCTGGAAAATCAACGATAATATGACGCTGACTACAGGTGTGGGAGCACATTATGCCCGCTACGGTAATACGGCCCTGAACTGGTACAATGCTCCTGACCCTCGCCCGGATTACTACCGCTACCTTCCTTCGTATTTTGAAGATGAAATGGTACAACTAAGATACAAAGAGTTGTGGCGTACTAACCAGACCAGCTTTACACAAATCAACTGGGATGACCTCTACCTGGCTAATGCCAACAACATTCGTAATGGTAACGGAGCAGCTGTTTACATGCTGGAAGAACGTCGCAGTGACCTGTTGGAAACTTCATTCAACTCTACTTTGAACGCACGCATGAGCCGTCATTTCGACATCACAGCCGGAGTCGGTGCACGCTACACTCAGTCACGCCAGTTCAAGACCGTAGCCGACCTGCTGGGAGCAGAATATGTGCTGGATATTGATAAGTTTGCAGAACAAGACTTCTCTGGTGATCCGGACAAAATTCAGAACGACTTGAACCGCCCGCAGAGAAAAGTATACGAAGAAGGAATTTTCGGTTACAACTATAACCTGAACATTTATTCACTGAATGCCTGGATAGTGAATCAGTATCATTCACGTTATTGGGATTACTATTACGGAATGAAGCTGACTTACACCAGCTTCCAGCGTGATGGTAAAATGCGTAACGGACGTTATCCGGACAGTTCTTTCGGTAAAGGTGCGCGCCATCAGTTCACAGACTTAATGGTAAAGGGAGGACTGACCTACAAGTTCAACGGACGTCACATGATTAACGCCAACATCAGTTATGGAAGTGAAGCTCCGCTGCCCAACGAAGCATACGTATCACCGCGTATCACAGACCGTACCATTGATGACATGAAGAGCGGACGGGTTCTCTCTGCCGACATCAACTACATCTTCTCTACTCCTCATCTGGCCGGACGTATCGGAGTGTTCCAGACTAATTTCTATGACCAGATGGAACGTAGCAGCTACTATGACGGCATTGAAGGAACATTTATCAACCACGTGTTGTATGGAGTAAACCGCATTCACAGAGGTATTGAGCTGGGAGCTACCTACAAACTGGATGACCATTGGAGCTTCGACCTGGCTGGAACCGTAGGTGAATATTATTACAGCAACAACCCTGACGGTATCAAGAACTCCGAAAACGGAAAGATAGTAGAAAGAGAACAAGTATACATGAAGGATGTTTACGTAGGTGGAGTTCCACAGATTGCCGGTACATTCGGAATCCGTTACTTCATCAAATACTGGTTCCTTGGAGCCAACCTGAACGGATTTGCACGCAACTACATCGAAGCTGCTCCCCTCCGCCGTCTGGCTTCAAGCTACACAGAAGTAACTCCGTATAACCAGTATTACGATGCCTTCAAGCAGTTGACCACACAAGAACGTTTCCCGGCAGCCTATACATTAGACTTGTCTATCGGAAAAATTTTCTACTTGCCTGGAAGACAATCTATCAACTTCAATCTTTCTCTGAACAATGTATTGAACAAGAAAGATATTTGTACCGGAGGATACGAACAGGGACGATTTGACCTTGACCATCCGGAACGCTTTGGAGGAAAATACTACTACATGCAGGGTATCAACTGCTTCCTGAATGTGAGCTACCGTTTTTAATCATTAACCTACATAAAACTCAGAATATATGAAACTTTTAAGAAATATCAGTCTGCCACTCATTGCCTCACTCGCTCTCTTTGCATGTGAACGAGACTATGATGCTCCTCTCTTGACAGAACCTGAATACACAGGTCCGGCAGCCAATATCACGATTTCAGAATTGCGTACACAGAATGCAGCAGCAACAGAAAATACCCCCATTATTATCACAAAAGACCAAGTGCTCAAAGCCGTTATCACTGGTAACGATGAATCTGGAAACATCTTCAAGAAAATCTATCTGCAAGATGAAACAGGTGCCATTGAGATGGGAGTAGATCAAAATAGTGTGTACAACTATTATCCTGTAGGCCAAACAGTATACATTGATTTAAATGGTTTAAGCATCTCCGTATTTGGTGGTGAACAACAACTAGGACACCCCGAAGGATACTTATTCCGTACACCTTGGGAAGATTTTAAAAAACACGTCAGCAAGGATAAATGGGAAAACTTAGATAAAATAAAACCTATTGTTTTAGATGACATTAGCATTGTTAATGCTGCTCCTAATGAATATAAGTTCAAACTAGTTCAATTTACCGGAGTTACTTTCAAAAATGGAGGAAAAGGTATTTTTGCACCTGAAACTGATTACGGTGAAGAATACATCACTGACAGCCATGGCAACACTATCATGATTCGTACCAGTAGCTATGCTAATTTTGCAGGAAATGGCCTGCCAGAAGGGAAAGGAAATATAACAGGAATTCTTGGACGCTATAATGGTACTTGGCAGCTTACTCTACGTACTGCTAATGACGTAAGCGACTTTACCGGAAGCAATGAAGAAGAAGGTGGAAATGAAGGCGGAGAAACCCCGAGTGGTGAAACTGTTTTATTCCAAGAATCTTTTGGAACTCCTGAAAAGAGTGGAAATTACTGGCCATATTTCAGTGATTATACTGGATTTGATAATCCTGCCAGCATGTTTGAGAACACATCTGAAGAAAAAGCATCTGTACGTATTGTAAGTAATCTTACGAATGTATGGTTCCCTGGAACAAAAGATGTAGCAATTGCTATCAAAAATATCAATGCACAAGGAAATACATCTGCTACTTTAGAATATCAAGTAGGCTCCAACGTATACAATGCTGGAGAAAAACAAGATTTAAAAACACTGAGAGTTAAATGCAATGGACAAGAATTAACCATTCCTAGTAAAGAAGTAACCGGTGATGACAAACAAGGAAATACTCCTTTCAAAATGACAATTGAAAATGTAACAATATCCGACAATACAACTTTAGAGTTCTATTGTACAACCTCAGAAAACACTTATGGTTTACGCTTATACAGCGTCAAACTCTATGTTCCAGGAAGTGGAAGTGGCAGCACCGGTGGTGACGGAGGTACAACCATTGAACCCACTCCAAGCAATTAATGCACACATCAAACCATAAAAGTTATGAATAAACGATTGCTTATTTTCACTTTGTTCATTACTTGTGTATATACCACCAGTCTGTTTGCACAAGACAGACTGGGTGTTTATGCAGCCGCATTCTATAATTTAGAAAACCTTTGGGATACGGTGGACGACCCTAACAACGAAGGGGATGATGATTTCACTCCGGAAGGAAAGTACGAATGGACCCAGACCAAGTATGAACAAAAGTTACAGAATATTGCCAAGGTAATCTCTCAATTGGGAAGAGATTACTGTCCGGCAGGCCCTGCTATCATCGGTATCTCGGAAGTGGAAAACCGGAAAGTTTTGGAAGACCTGACAAAAACAGCTCCCATCAGTGGAACGGGATATGAAATCGTACATTTCGAATCGCCCGACCACAGAGGTATTGATGTAGCGGCCTTGTACAACCCGAAACTGTTCAAGCTGATTGATGCCAGAACCTATCCTTTCAACAAGCCGGATATGCCGCACTATAAAACCCGCGACATTCTGCTGGTAAGTGGTATACTGGCCGGGGAATCGTTTCACCTGATTGTAAATCACTGGCCTTCACGCTACGGTGGCTCCGCTTCTTCTCCGCTGAGAGAATTTGCTGCCAGCATCGTGAAACACATTGGCGATTCTATCCATGCACAGAACCCGGAAGCAAAAGTGCTCATTGTGGGTGACTTGAATGATGACCCGTTCAACAAGAGCTGTAGCGAGGTACTGGGTGCTAAAAAGAATATCAAAGAGGTAAAACCTGACGGATATTACAATGCTACCTGGAAATTGTACGATCAGGGTATCGGTTCCCTCTGCTACCAGAACCAATGGAATTTGTTCGACCAACAGATTATATCAGGTAACCTGATTGGCAAAGACCGCAGTACATTGAAATTCTGGAAGAGCGAAGTATTCAACCGTCCATTCCTGCTTCAAAAGGAAGGGAAATACAAAGGGTATCCACTTCGTACATTCTCGGGTACTACATTCCAGAATGGATTCAGCGACCACTTACCGACCCTCACCTATTTTGTCAAGGTAATGAAGTAAGAGAAAATATATCTTTTCATAAAGAAAGGCGTTCCGTCCACACAATCGGAACGGTTTTCTTATTTCATTTAAAACCTCTTCAAATACCCTTTAAACTACTACGTAGTAGTTCCTCCGTTACCTCGTAGTAACAGACCGACTACTACGTAGTAATTCATTCATTACTACGTAGTAAAATTTCCTCCAAATCTTCCGGCACATAGACCTTACCGCTAAACTGCGAAGCTGCTTCTGCTGTATAACGCTCTTTACGAGTCGCCAGTGTCTTGTCTTCCGTGTGATACAGCAGCAGATTCTTCACTCCGAGCTGAGCTGCTAACCGTCCGGCATCCAAAGCCGTGCTATGATGCTTCTCGTAGGGTTTAAACCGCTCCCGATCTTCATACAGACAGAACGCCTCACACAGCAGCCAGTCGGCTCCTTCCACATACATCTGGTTACATGCATTATAAGGTTCATCACCCAGACAAACCAGTGATTGTCCGTCGGGAAGATAGGTACAGAAACCAAACTGTTTCTCCTTTGTAGAAGCGATATCAAAGCATTCCACTTCCAGCCCGATGGCCTGAAATTTCTCTCCGCTCTTCACCTCACACAACAATATCTCTTCTCCTAAGCGTGCCACAATCTTCTTGGGTAAAGTCATCCGGCAAATCCAGTCGAGCACTTGTACCACTTTGTCATGCCCATATATGCGCAGTTCGCCCTGATACTCTCCTTTCTGAATAGCCTGAGCCACCATGCGAATCATCCATATCACACCCAATATATGGTCGGTGTGTGCATGCGTCACAAATATCTCATGAATGCCCGACAACGGGATATGGGCTTTCTGCAACTGCGACAGAATGCCATTGCCTCCTCCGGCATCCACTAAAAAGTATTTATCCTCCCGGCACAAAGCAAAACAGGTATTGTAGCAGGCTACGGTGGCCGCATTTCCCGTACCCAGCATAATAAGCTTCATCGAATTTTCCATACAATGTATCCTTTAAAACACAGGGCAAAGATACAAATTTTCTTCTTTTGTTTTTTTAACACATAAAGATTCTTACCACTATCCCCTTCTTTACTCAAAATAAGGCACTGAGATTTCAACATAAACATAAAATACAATAAGCCCCTTGCAGGAGACTTTTCCTATTCCTCACGTAAGACATTGAAAATTCGATTTTTCGGGTTGTTGTACTTTTACCAATAAGCCTGCACGGAAAATTACCTTTTATACATATTGTATGAACTACAAAAACATCACATCACGATATCGTATCAAATAAGATATTTACCCTATTGAACAATAAGGTTTTACAACCCACAAAAGCCCTATTGCATATATCAATAAAAAAAACGTCCTTTGCGGTGTAGACAGAAAAATGCTTATGGAATACACTGAACAATTAGCCAATAATCACATCTCTGTAGACTGCGTGGTCATCGGATTCGATGGAGAGAAACTAAAGGTGTTGCTCGTAAAAAGAATGGGAGAAGAAAGTGGAGAAGTTTTCCACGATATGAAACTCCCCGGAAGCCTTATCTATATGGATGAAGACTTGGATGATGCAGCCAAACGAGTGCTTCGTGATTTGACTGGACTCAAGAACGTAGACCTGATGCAGTTCAAGGCGTTCGGTTCAAAGGACCGCACCAAGAATCCCAAAGATGTTCACTGGCTGGAAAGAGCCGAAAAGGCCAAAGTGGAACGAATCGTGACCATCGCCTACTTTGCCATGGTAAAAATAGATAAGACCCTCAACAAGAACTTGGATGAATACAAGGCAGAATGGGTGGCACTGGAAGAAGTGAAGGACCTGGCATTCGACCACAATCTGATTATTGCAGAAGCCATGAAGTTTATCCGGCAGCACATCGAATTCAACCCGTCATGCATCTTCGAACTGCTTCCACGGAAATTTACCGCCCTGCAACTGCGCATGCTGTATGAGGTGATTTACGGCAAGGCATTGGATGTACGCAACTTCCATAAGAAGATTTCCATGATGGAATACATCGTGCCGACGGAAGAATACGAACAGGGAGTATCTCACCGGGCCGCAAGGTATTACCGGTTTGACCGGAAAATCTACAACAAGACAAGAAGATAATTTTAAAAGACTATATAACGATGTACGTATTAGGTTATGACATAGGAAGCTCGTCAGTAAAGGCGAGTCTGGTCAATGTAGAAAGCGGAAAATGTGCAGCATCTGCCTTTTTCCCGAAAACAGAAGCGCCTATCCTCGCTGTCAAACAGGGATGGGCTGAACAGGACCCGCAGAGCTGGTGGGATAATTTGAAACTGGCTACAGAAGCCGTTCTCACTGCTTCTGGTGCAAAAGCAGAAGAAATCAAAGCTATCGGTATTTCTTATCAGATGCACGGTCTGGTCTGCGTAGACAAAAACCAGCAGGTACTCCGCCCCTCTATTATATGGTGTGACTCCAGAGCTGTACCTTACGGTCAGAAAGCATTTCAGACATTGGGAGAAGCGCAGTGCTTGTCACACTTGCTGAACTCACCGGGCAACTTCACGGCTTCCAAACTGGCTTGGGTAAAGGAAAACGAACCGGAGGTTTATGAACGTATCTATAAGGTGATGCTTCCGGGTGACTATATCGCCATGCGACTGACAGGAGAAATCTGCACGACAGTTTCCGGATTGTCGGAAGGTATGTTCTGGGATTTCAAGGAAAACAAGGTAGCTGATTTCTTGCTGGATTATTACGGTATTGACGCATCCTTGCTGGCTGACATCCGTCCGACTTTCTCAGAACAGGGTAAAGTAACGGAAAAAGTAGCTGCCGAGTTAGGACTGAAAGCCGGTACTCCGGTAACTTACCGCGCCGGTGACCAGCCGAACAACGCTCTTTCTCTGAATGTATTCAATCCGGGTGAAATTGCTTCTACAGCTGGAACATCCGGAGTTGTATACGGAGTGAACGGTAGTGTCAACTATGACCCGCAGTCACGCGTCAATACATTTGCCCACGTCAACCACACTGCTTCACAGACTCGTCTGGGCGTATTGCTCTGCATCAATGGTACGGGTATCCTCAATTCGTGGATGAAACGCACATTAGCTTCCGACCTAAGCTATGCAGAAATGAACGAGGTTGCCGCTCAGGCTCCTATCGGTGCTGCCGGCATCAGTATCCTTCCGTTTGGTAACGGAGCTGAACGTATGTTGCAGAATCAGGAAACCGGATGTTCCGTTCAGGGTGTCAACTTCAACCTGCATAACCGCAGCCACCTGCTTCGTGCCGCTCAAGAAGGTATTGTATTTTCCTTCCGCTACGGTATCGACATCATGAAGGGTATGGGAATGGATGTACGGAAAATTCACGCCGGACATGCCAACATGTTCCTGAGTCCGCTGTTCCGTGACACGCTGGCCGGAGTCACAGGTGCTACCATCGAACTCTATGACACAGACGGTTCGGTAGGAGCTGCCAAGGGAGCCGGAATGGGTGCAGGCATCTACCGCGACAATGTGGAAGCTTTTGCTACTCTCGACAAACTGGCTGTGATTGAACCGAAGGCAGCCGACGAAGCGGCATACGCCGACGCATACGCACGTTGGAAAGAATGTCTCGAAAAATCAACAAACAATTAAATATAACAATTCATTAACTTATAAAACAAAGATATTATGGCAACAAAAGAGTACTTTCCGGGTATTGGAAAAATCAAATTTGAAGGTGTAGAAAGCAAGAATCCGATGGCTTTCCGTTATTATGATGCAGAAAAAGTCATCCTGGGCAAACCGATGAAAGAATGGTTGAAATTCGCTATGGCATGGTGGCACACATTGTGCGCTGAAGGTGGCGACCAGTTCGGTGGCGGAACAAAGAGCTTCCCATGGAAAGGAAATCCTGACAAAGTACAGGCTGCAAAAGATAAAGCAGATGCAGGTTTTGAATTCATGCAGAAAATCGGTATCGAATACTACTGCTTCCACGATGTAGACTTGTGCGACGAAGCAGCTACTATCGAAGAATACGAAGCTAACTTGAAAGAAGTGGTAGCTTACCTGAAACAGAAACAGGCTGAAACTGGTATCAAACTGTTGTGGGGTACTGCTAACGTATTCGGTCATGCACGTTATATGAACGGTGCAGCTACTAACCCAGACTTTGATGTAGTAGCTCGTGCTGCCGTACAGATTAAGAACGCCATCGATGCTACTATCGAACTGGGCGGTACAAACTACGTATTCTGGGGTGGCCGTGAAGGTTACATGTCACTGCTGAACACTGACCAGAAACGTGAAAAAGAACACTTGGCTCAGATGTTGAAACTGGCTCGTGACTATGCACGTAGCAAAGGTTTCCAGGGTACTTTCCTGATTGAACCGAAACCGATGGAACCAAGCAAGCACCAGTACGACGTAGATACTGAAACTGTTATCGGCTTCCTGAAAGCACACGGTCTGGACAAAGACTTCAAAGTAAATATCGAAGTAAACCACGCTACTCTGGCTGGTCACACATTTGAACACGAACTGGCAGTAGCTGTAGACAACAACATGCTGGGTTCTATCGATGCCAACCGTGGTGACTACCAGAACGGATGGGATACTGACCAGTTCCCTATCGACAACTATGAACTGATTCAGGCTATGATGCAGATTATCCGTGGTGGTGGTCTGGGCAATGGTGGTACAAACTTCGATGCGAAGACTCGTCGTAACTCTACTGACCTGGAAGACATCTTCATCGCTCACATCGCTGGTATGGATGCCATGGCACGTGCTTTGGAAAATGCAGCACGTCTGCTGGAAGAATCTCCTTACAAGAAAATGCTGGCTGACCGCTACGCTTCATTCGATAACGGAAAAGGTAAAGAATTTGAAGAAGGCAAGCTGACACTGGAAGATGTAGTAGCATACGCGAAGACTGTAGGTGAACCGAAACAGACCAGTGGAAAACAAGAACTGTATGAGGCTATTGTAAATATGTATTGCTAATACGCTGATTTATCAGTATCCGATCGGTATGCCCGTCGGCGAAAGTCTCTTTCCCGACCGGGTATGCCGGTTTTTATTTTCCATAAAAAACCTATTATCATGAATTACACAGAAAAAGGAAGCAGAAGTTATCTGTTTTCCATCGTACTGGTAGCCGTTTTAGGAGGATTGTTGTTCGGCTACGATACCGCTGTTATTTCAGGAGCGGAAAAGGGTCTTCAGGCTTTCTTCATGGGAGCAGACGATTTCATCTATACAGATACCTGGCACGGCATCACTTCTTCGAGCGCCCTTTTAGGCTGTATTATCGGTAGTGCTTTATCAGGCTTTTTTGCTTCCCGTTTCGGGAGAAAGCTTTCTTTGCTGATAGCCGGCATCATGTTCTTTTTATCTGCTTTAGGCTCATACTATCCGGAATTTTTGATATTTCCGTACGGGGAACCCTCCTATTCGCTTCTGTTGGCGTTCAATTTTTACCGCGTCATAGGCGGTGTAGGTGTGGGACTGGCTTCTGCCATCTGTCCGATGTATATCGCTGAAATCGCCCCGAGCAGTATCCGCGGTACCTTAGTTTCCTGGAACCAGTTTGCCATTATCTTCGGTCAGCTGGTAGTCTATTTTGTCAACTTCCTCATCTTGGGAGACCACCTGAATCCGGTAGTAGAAATAGTGGATGGTGTCAACCGTATCATGAATCCGGAAGCTGCTGCCTGGAGTATTGAAACCGGATGGCGACTGATGTTTGTCAGTGAGGCCGTTCCTGCCGGATTGTTTACCCTTTTAGTTTTGTTTGTTCCGGAAACTCCCCGCTACCTGGCTATGACCGGTCGTGACGAAAAAGCCCTGTTTGTATTAAGCCGTATCAACGGTCTGTCACAAGGAAAAGAGATTCTACAGGAAATCAAGGCTACTGCTCATGAAAAGACAGAAAAACTGTTCACTTACGGCTGGATGGTTATTTTTATCGGTATCATGCTGAGTGTATTCCAGCAGGCAGTAGGTATTAACGCCGTACTTTATTTTGCACCGCGTATTTTCGAAAGCATGGGCATGGGCAATCCGATGGTACAAACGGTATTCATGGGAATTGTCAACATCCTGTTCACTTTGTTAGCTGTCTTTACTGTAGAAAAGTGGGGACGCAAGCCTCTGCTCATTTACGGTTCTATTGGTATGGCCATCGGTGCACTCGGAGTAGCCCTCAGCAATGCAGTAACCGGTATCAGCCCTATGGTACCCGTCATCAGCGTCATGGTCTACAGTGCATCGTTCATGTTCAGCTGGGGTCCCATCTGCTGGGTACTCATCGCCGAGATATTCCCCAACACCATCCGTGGAGCAGCCGTAGCCATCGCTGTTGCTTTCCAGTGGATATTCAATTTCATCGTCTCATCTACCTTCCTGCCCATGTACAACATGAGTGCCGGAGATATGGGCGATAAGTTTGGCCACATGTTTGTGTACGGACTCTATGGAGCTATCTGCATCATTGCAGCTATCTTTGTATGGAAATTAGTACCGGAAACAAAAGGTAAAACCTTGGAAGACATGACACGTTTGTGGAAAGAGCGAAAAAAATAAAGAGGATAACCCAAAAAGAGGGTGTGTCAAAATACATACCCTCTTTT
>ULON01005875.1_pt1 | contig 18180 bp, 10 predicted proteins | sample 1952571 | NCBI WGS metagenome assembly ULON01 (sample SAMEA4835603, study PRJEB28245) | human gut metagenome | biome: gut microbiome; material: fecal sample | place: Denmark | collected 2008
TGAGTTTCACCGTTGCCGGCGTACTCCCCAGGTGGGATACTTAACGCTTTCGCTAAGCCGCTGACCGTATATCGCCAACAGCGAGTATCCATCGTTTACCGTGTGGACTACCAGGGTATCTAATCCTGTTTGATACCCACACTTTCGAGCATGAACGTCAGTTACGGCTTAGTGTGCTGCCTTCGCAATCGGAGTTCTTCGTGATATCTAAGCATTTCACCGCTACACCACGAATTCCGCACACCTCAACCGCACTCAAGGACGCCAGTATCAACTGCAATTTTAAGGTTGAGCCCCAAACTTTCACAGCTGACTTAACGACCCGTCTGCGCTCCCTTTAAACCCAATAAATCCGGATAACGCTCGCATCCTCCGTATTACCGCGGCTGCTGGCACGGAGTTAGCCGATGCTTATTCATAAGGTACATACAAGCTCCCACACGTGGGAGGGTTTATTCCCTTATAAAAGAAGTTTACAATCCGTAGGACCTTCATCCTTCACGCTACTTGGCTGGTTCAGACTCTCGTCCATTGACCAATATTCCTCACTGCTGCCTCCCGTAGGAGTTTGGACCGTGTCTCAGTTCCAATGTGGGGGACCTTCCTCTCAGAACCCCTATCCATCGTAGGCTAGGTGGGCCGTTACCCCGCCTACTACCTAATGGAACGCATCCCCATCGTACACCGATAAATCTTTAATGATGCTATCATGCAATCTCATCATACCATCAGGTATTAATCTTTCTTTCGAAAGGCTATCCCTGAGTGTACGGAAGGTTGGATACGCGTTACTCACCCGTGCGCCGGTCGCCGGCAATTGAAGCAAGCTTCAATCCCGCTGCCCCTCGACTTGCATGTGTTAAGCCTGTAGCTAGCGTTCATCCTGAGCCAGGATCAAACTCTTCATTGTAAAATATTTTTACTGCTCTTTCGAGCTGTTTTGTCTCTGTTCAGGAAACCGATTTTTATTTTTTCTTGATTATCAAGAATCATTGACGGTTGTCTTCCGTTCATCCTATATATACATTATATATAAGACTACTTCTTGTACTACATCCTAGTCTGTTTATCCAAAGTCTTTCAAAGAACTATCTTTCTTTCAGGCTCCCGTTTCAGCGGGAAATCGTTTGCAAAGGTAAGGCGTTTTTTTGTAACCTCCAAATTTTTTCGAAAGTTTTTTTGAAAAAATTTTTCAGAAGGTTCCCAGAAGGCGTGCGGCTTATCCTTTCTCGCTCCCTTGCTCATCCGCAAGGTAAGATACTCGGTGCAGCAATCGGCACTCTCTTCCGTAGCCTAAAGCTTCACTCAGTCTGTCATCTTCAGCGGCTCTCCCTCTCGAAAGCGGTTGCAAAGGTACTGACTTTTTTCATTCACGCAACTTTTACCGCATACTTTTTTGCAGAAATTTTTCAGGTTTTTAGCTAACTAGCTGATTTACTTTATGCTATAAAGCATATTTTTTATTGCTATGTAGAAATCCGTGTGAAATCCACTACATTATATAATTCGTGCGGGCGCGTACGTGTACGCGCGCAAGCACAGACGAATTATGACGGACGGAAAACACCTCATCCGTCCCCGGAAAAAGCCTTCAAAAAAAACGCAAGTACATTTGATATAAAATGCAAGTGCGTTTCACTTCAAACGCAAGTGCGTTTTGGATGGAACGCAAGGGCGTTTTTTTTTACGAACAAAAACAAAAGAAAATACTACACGGAAATGGGCATAAAAAAAGGAGTTCCGCTGAACTCCAACCTTTGTTAACCTTAAATCTAATACTATGAAAAACACAGTACAAAAGTATTTATTTTATCCGGAACAACAAAATACAAGACTAAAAAAGAATGCTTTACAACATACATTAACCACCAAGGCGAAATATTCAATGTGGTTAACAGAATTCATAAAATAAAAAAAGAGGCCCCTCATCACTGAGAAACCCCTTCAAAATGCAAATTAAAAGAGAGACATATATTATTTATTCAATACTTCTGATTCGATAAAGTCAAAGCACTCAGAATAATATTTTCTATTGTTTTCCACACCTTTAATTCCATGGCCCAAACCTGGGAACTTAACAAAGCGATAAGTCTTACCCAACTCTTTTAATTTATCAGCCATAAACTGAGAACCACCAATATCTACTCTATTATCATGATCACCGTGAATCAATAATAATGGACCAGTTATTTTATCAGCATGTGTTATTGGAGATCGGTCTACCAATTTTAAAGAATCCTTTACTGGATCACCGGCCTCAAGAGCAGTCCAGTCAGGAATGTTAGAATGATGATGCTGCCAAATAATATCACAAAAACCTGCTGTTTCTATTCCAAATCCAAATGGGAACTTAGCCTTATATCCATTTACCTCACCGGGGAAAGTCATCAGACGCATTGTTTCATATCCTCCATGACTCATGCCAAATACTCCAACTCTTTGAGATGGAATATTTAGTTTGTCTGCCACGTAACGAGAAACGTAAATCATATCCAATGTTTCATTACCTCCCAAATCATGGTCATTCATAGCTGCAAAATCACGACCAAAGCCAGCACTTCCACGAGGAGAAGCACTCAACACATAAATACCAGCCTGATTAAGTATCTGATACTCGGAAGAATACCGGTTCTCACCTCCATAAAAAGATTCGACCATCAATAAACTTTTATTTTCTGGCAACGGATTTTTGGGTTTGAAAAGATAAGCATGCAAAATACGCTGTTTACCTGTTAAAGAGTCCACATCAAAAGTTGGTATTTCTAATCTTTCAACTGTAGAATGCACTAACTTTTCTTTCAAGTCATCTGGAATATCCATTACTGTTTCCATTTTTATTTGAGAAGGATCCACAACAGCTTTTACGACCTGGAACAGAGTAGTAGTTCCACCCGCCAACATGGTAATCGTATTCCCCGTAACACCTCCAAGTTGTAAATTCAATGATGACTCTTGAGTATAAACAACCTTTTCTGATTGCGGATCAAACAAAATCATATTAGTATGCACGGGATTGCTTTGAAGAGCAAAAACCATCTTTTTATCTTTCAGCGAAAGCAAACAAACATTATCCAAATTCATGGTATAATGAGTAAGCTGTTTTACTTCTCCAGTTGATAAAGTAAATGAATATAAGTTATTATACCCATCCTGATCAGAAATAAACAAAGCTTTATCTGATGAAACCCATTCAGGCAACACCATTGTACCAGAAAGACTTCCTTCTTTAGATGGATCAGTCAACACTTTTGATGCCTTTGTCGCCAAATCTATGTACAAGACATTAGTATAAGTACGATCCATGTCTTTTAAAGCCAGCAACATAACCCCCTTACCTTCAGGCTGCCAACTAATATCTCCCCAAGTATATCGAAAATCAGCTTCATCAGTCCTCAACAGACTATCCTGCAAAGTTTTCAAATCCAAAATATGCAATTCATCCAACCGATTTTCATTTTGGCCCATTCTGGAAACATAAGCAATTTTAGTTCCATCAGGATTAAAATCCCACGCATATATATAGGGAACATCTGTTAGCTTCTCTACCTGATTAGACCCAGGCACAGTACGATAAATATTTATGATTTCTTCATTATGTTCATCGCCAATCCAATAAGCCATACCATCATTTGCGTTATATTGGGCATGCCATCCATTTCTTGTAGCAAAATCTACATCTACTACATCTTTAGCCTCACACAAATCTGCTCCCTTAGCAATGTCCATCCACTGAAGAGTCTGTTTTTCTCCCGTTTTGAAAAACAACAGCTTACTTCCATCCTTACTAATTGTAAATATAGAATAAGGAAAATCTTTAAAATAAGGCGCGATATCTATAGAACGGCCTTCAAAATTAAGCACTAAGCTATTATCGGCTTGTTTCGTTCCACACCCACACAAGCCTAATACTAGACAAACTATTACCGCTATATTTTTCATATACTTATAATTCCTTAAAAAACCAATCATAATTATCTCCAATATTCATTTTGATCATCTGATGTGGCACTCTTATTATAATCCAGTTCATCAGCAGGAATCGGGAACATCATTCTTGGGCTATTTGCCGGAAGACTAATCACATCACTCCAATGTTCTTCCCCAACCCTCTCCAAAGGTTTCTGCAAACGCTTAATATCAGGCAAAGCAAATCCTTCACCATATAATTCACGCCGACGTTCCTTCCATATTTCATCAGATGTAAACTGAGCAGAAGTAAGTTGGGACTCCCCTCTCTTCACACGCAATGCGTTTAATATCTGCAAACCTTTTACGACATCCGGTTGACTGCCTTTTAACAAACACTCCGCTTCTATTAAATACGCTTCAGCTAAACGGCACATTGGATAGTCAGCTATACCCAATGACACCTTAGAGGTAAATTTAGAAGTGATATAACCATCCTTGCTATCCAAATAAAATGGGAACAATTTTCTACAATCATTATTCTCAAATATATCTACAAATGATTTGGCAGCTCTTACAGTTCCATAACCTACTAAATAATCCACACCGTTTTTCAATAAATAATCATAGTCAACTTGAGTACCATAACCAGGTGTTCCATAACCAGAATCTTTATCTTTAGCTGTTGCTACCTGATAAAAAGAAGGTATAGAAGCATAGATGTTAGTCGTTTCCGAAGTAAAATTAAATCCCCATAACCACTCCGAGTTAATAGTGTTAAAACCGGATTGATATTCTTCTTTGGTCATTAAATCAGAACCATCAAACGGACTACCTACAGCTTCTGCATACATTCTTGCATTATCATACTCTCCCATATCCAAATAAGTTCTAGCCAATAGCAAAGCAGCAGCACGCTTATTCATAAAATAAGTATCTGTTCCCGTAGAATTTTTATATACATAAGTAAAATCATCAATAATACGCTTCATAGATGTAGCCAAATCAGACCTTGGAGCATTATCTCCGCTTGCATCGGCTGGAGTCAAACGCAAAAACAAACCTTGCCCTGAAGGACCTGCAGAAGTATATGAAGCACAATATAAATGATACAAGTTCAGGAAATTCCACCCTCTAATTCCATAAGCTTGTGCCAGCAGGTCGTCACAACCTTCAGGAAGCTTGTCTGCATTAACAATAATCTGATTACATTCATCTATCGCCTTATAAGCCTTTTCCCACATGTAAGGAGAATAAGCACTCCACCATCCATCAAACTCACGAGGATACTGCTGATAAGCATACGAATACATCAGCCAGTTATAGGTAGAGTAGTGGTAATTACCATTTGAAATTTTCAAATCATTTCCCATTACATCAAGTGAAATTTGCCCAATAGTCAAATAATGAAAATGTCCAGTCCAAGAATATGCACCCATCAAAACAGCCTTAACATTTTCTGCACTTTCCAACACACTTTCATCTGTTAAAGAAGTGGATGGTTCTTGGTAAAGCAAATCATCCGAACAAGATGAAAATGAAAATAAAAATAATAGAACATATAAGTATTTAGCCTTCATATTAATATCTGTTTAGATTAAATTTTAAAAAGTCAAATTCGCACCAATAGAGAATGTTCGCGGAGTAGGGAATGAATACGGATAAGTTTTATACCCTTGCACACCATATATATCGATGTCATCATATCCCTTATATCCTTTATCAGCAAACCATGTACACAGGTTATCAGCAGAAACCCAAAGTTTTGCCCCTGAAATAACCTTTGAAAAGACTCCCAGATTCTTAGGTAAAGTATATGATAAAGTAATTGTTTTCAGCTTAACATTTGTCGCATCATAAAGGAAACGAGATGACAAGCTTGCTGAATTTGTAGCATTATTAACCGCATATTTAGGAACATTAGTATGTTGTCCTGGGGTTGTCCATGCTTCCAATGCATCCACATGCATATTTTGAGCAGTTGTGGCCCCGTCGTGCATCATACCGGCATAAATATTATCATAAATTTTACCACCCAAAGAATAATTCAGCTGAATCGTCAAATCAAAATTCTTATAAGAAAAAGTATTTATAAAACCACCATAAGCCAACGGGGTTGATCGTCCTTGTCTCTCATAAGTTGCTTCACTATAAACAGATGTAGTGGTACGTGTTCCATCGTCATTGACTTTATACCAAAGAGGACTACCATTATCAGGGTCCACACCTGCCCAAGTAGGCATATAAAACTCATATTGACTACCTCCAACTGACCATATTTTCTGATAATCCGTCATACGAACATCATTTTCACCATTCAAATCTTTAATTTTATCTTTAATGAATGAAGCATTCAAGTCCATATTCCAAACCAATGGTCCTCTTAATATATTAGCTCCCAAAACAATCTCAAATCCTGTATTGGAAGTCTTTGCAGCATTCATTGTAATTGAACTTAATCCATTTTGCAAAGCCAATGGGACATCATACAACAAACCATCTGACGTTTTATTGAAGAAGTCTACAGACCCATAAAAACGATTCCAGAAACTAAAATCAACCCCCACATTAAACATTCCTTGCTTTTCCCAGCCCAATAAAGCATTTACCAATTGATCATGTCCAACTCCGATATTGGAACCATATAAATAATCGGCAGAAGTTGTCCACAAGCCTAAAGAAGCATAGCGAGCCAATCCACTTTTATTACCTGAAGTACCATAACTCAATCGAAGTTTTAAGTTATCAATCCACTCAATATCCTTTAAGAAGTCCTCTTGGTTAATTCGCCAAGATGCTCCTAAACTCCAGAATGTTCCCCATTTAGTATCAGCCCCAAAGATAGAAGAGCCATCAGCACGAAGACTTGCAGAAAAGTTATACTTATCCTTATATGCATACTCAGCACGTCCAAAATATGAAATCAACGTTTCTTTAGTTGTATCAGAAGAAGGAGAGAAAGAACCTGAAGCTCCTGCCAATTCCTGCATATCTCCAAGCAAGCCTCTACCACCAGTATATAATGTTTCATAGGTACTTTGCCAATACTCCATACCTGCCATTACATTTAAACTATGAACATCTTTAAACACATTTGCATAATTAAATGTATTAGTAGATGTATACATCAAATCTACATGATGATATTTATCCAAACGTCCATTATAAGTTGGACCATTCCCATGTTCTTTATTCCAATAGCGGTGTTCATCTGTTGATACATAATCTGGAGAGAAAACAGTTTTAAAGGAGAACCCTTTAAAGAAAGTTATCTCAGCATAACCAGATGCCAGCAAACGATAAAATTTACTCCGATTGACATCCATTAAAGGTATTGCTAAAGGATTAAAATCACGCGAAACGGGATTGGTAAAATTATATTGTTTATTACCATTTTCATCAAGAACCGGATTACCTTCATTATCTACAATATATACCGGTACAGCATTAGGGAAAGATAAAGCATTGTACAAAGGACTTGCCCCTGCAGAGCTCTCTACCGTCGTATTTTGAATAGAATGTGAAAAAGTAACATTTAAACCAGCATTAAACCATCTATTAACTTTGGTGTTAATATTAGCTTTAGCTGAATAACGTTTAAAGTCACTCGCCGGAGTTATACCGCCTTGCTTTGTATATCCTATTGAAAAGAAGTAATTTGTTTTATCATTCTTTCCACTTACATTCATATTATAATCTTGTGAGGGAGCTGTACGGAACACTTCTTTCTGCCAATCTGTATCCACAACCAATTTAGCACCATCAACTACATTTCCATTTTCATCTAATGGATTTTCTACATTATAAGGGTTATGCGTTAATGCACCTTGCGCACTCGCATTAGCTTCCTCCATAGTTTCACCCTTAGCACGGTATCCCTGATAAATCATTTTATACATATCAGCAGAACTCATCATATCATACGCCTTACCCAATTTAGACCATGAAAATTGTGCATTAAAATTAACACGAGCTTTTCCTTCTTTTCCACTTTTTGTAGTAATTACAACTACGCCATTAGCTGCACGCGATCCATACAAAGCTGCAGCTGCTGCATCTTTCAAGACCGTAATCGATTCAATATCATTAGGATTAATAGATGACAAAATATTCGAGCTAGATTCATTTTCTTCTGCAATAGAACTATATTCAGTAGAAGTTGTAGCGACCCCATCTATTACATAAAGAGGCTCATTTGAAGCTTTCAATGAACCAGAACCACGAATACGAAATGAAGTTCCAGATCCTGGCTGTCCAGAATTCGACATAACCTGTACACCAGAAACCTGTCCAGCCAAAGATTTATCGAAAGATACAGCAGGAGATTTTATTTTATCCTGATCCACAACTGTTGCAGAACCGGTAAAAGCTGATTTTTTTACTGTTCCATATGCAACAACCATTACCTCATCCAAAACTTCTGCATCTGATTTCATTACAATTTTAAGTTCACCTTTTTTTATTGCAACTTCCCGGGTTTTCATCCCCACAAATGAAACAATCAAGGTCTTACTATCAGCTTTCACCCCTGAAATCATAAAGTTACCATCCACATCCGTAATGGTTCCCTGGGTAGTACCCTTTACCAATACTGAAGCCCCGACAATGGGCAATCCATCTTCTTCGGAAGTTACTACACCTTTTACAGTTACTCCTTGCGACCATGCTACACCCGTCCATACAAACAGCAGGGTCAGCATCAATGTTAGTTTTCTTTTCATAAATCCCTCCTTTGATTAAACATTAAAAAATCTCATTCAGACGATAAGGCTTCATAAATACATATTAAAACCTATTAACAATATCGCAAAGATATATATTTCTTCAAATAAACAACACAATATCACTAAAAATAGAATACAAAAATCAAAAAGATATAGCAAAACCGAATATCAATTCATTTTTAATACACAAAATAAAAATAATATGAAATATACATACACAAATAGAAGAGAAATCGTAAGAATACAAGGAGAAATAATTAAAAATAAGCAGAAAATAAGGCAAACACAAAACAAACAAAATGACCAACAGATGAGAAAATATATAAAAGAATCGTCAAATCAGAATTTAACAAAATGAAAATAAAAAAGCCGCCCCCAAAGGGACGGCTTTCAAAAATATGTCAACAAAAAATTAGTCGATATAACGTTCAATTGTCTGTGCACGGTCAGGACCTACAGACACAATCTTTATCGGAGTACCCAATTGTTCTTCCAGGAATGTGATATATGCATTGAATTCTTCCGGGAATTCATCTTCGCTTGTCATCTTCGTCATATCTGTTTTCCAACCTGGGAGCTCAGCATATACAGGTTCTACCCCTTCTGTAATATCATACGGGAAATAGTCGATTTCTTCTCCGTTTACCTTATATGCCACACAAGCCTTGATGGTATCAAATCCATCCAGCACGTCGCTCTTCATCAAAATCAACTGAGTTACACCATTGACCATAATTGCATAACGCAAAGCAACCAAGTCAACCCATCCACAACGGCGTTCACGTCCTGTTACAGCTCCATACTCATGACCTAAATCACGAATTGTCTTACCTGTTTCATCAAAAAGTTCTGTAGGGAACGGACCTGAACCTACGCGTGTACAATATGCTTTCATAATACCATACACTTCACCAATCTTGTTAGGACCTAATCCCAATCCGGTGCAGGCACCTGCACAAATGGTGTTAGATGAAGTCACAAAAGGATATGAACCGAAATCCACATCAAGCATAGTTCCCTGAGCACCTTCACAAAGTACTGACTTACCTTCGTTCAGCAAGCGATTGATTTCATGCTCGCTGTCTACCAGAGGGAACTGACGGAGGTATTCGATACCTTCCATCCATTGCTTTTCCAGTTCAGTAATGTCATATTCATAATTAAGGCTCTTCAGAATAGCTTCATGACGAGCTTTGGCAGCAGCATATTTTTCCTCAAAGTTATGCAGAATATCACCTACGCGCAATCCATTACGGCTCACCTTATCAGTATAAGTCGGACCAATACCTTTTCCGGTAGTTCCTACTTTTGAATCTCCCTTGGCTGCCTCGTACGCTGCATCCAAAATACGATGCGTAGGAAGAATCAGATGAGCTTTCTTAGAGATGTGCAAACGTTCTTTCAACGGATGTCCGCTTGCTTCCAACGCCTCAGCTTCTGCCTTGAACAAAGAAGGATCAAGTACCACTCCATTACCAATGATGTTCACCTTATCGCCCTGGAAGATTCCAGAAGGAATAGAACGGAGCACATATTTCTGACCTTCAAACTCAAGAGTATGTCCGGCATTCGGGCCTCCTTGAAAACGAGCAACCACATCGTAACGGGGAGTCAATACATCGACGACTTTACCTTTTCCTTCGTCGCCCCACTGTAAACCTAACAAAACATCTACTTTCATGATTCTTTATGTTTTATATATTCCTTATACTATTTCTTTTTCCGCTTGGCCGCCATACACTTACTGCACAGTCCATAGATATAAAGGGAATAATGCGAAACATAAAATCCCTTCAACTTTGTCTGCGCAATAGCCTGCTTCAGGTTGTCGTCCTCAAATTCCGACACCTTTCCGCAGCAGGTACAAATCATGTGATGGTGGGTTTCATTGTTATATGATCGTTCATACTGGGAAGTATTGCCAAACTGGTGCTTGATAACCAGCCCTGCATCTATAAGGAGAATGATGGTATTGTACAAAGTAGCCCGGCTCACCCGGAACTTTTCCTTCTCCGCCATATAGCTGTACAACTCGTCTACATCAAAATGCCCCTTGATGGAATAGATAGTATCAAGTATAGCATACCGTTCAGGCGTCTTTCGATGTCCGTTCTTCTGCAAATACTCTGTAAGGATTTGTTTGACTGTATCTTTTATATTCTCTTCCATCCCAATAATCGTTCAGCGGTCAAAGTTATATTTTTTTGAGTAATTTAGAAAGATTACAAGCCATATTCTATCTCATTTTTTATTTCTTCTGCCACCATTTTGATTTCCGGCTTAGAAGATTTCAACAAATTCCCTAACATACGAAGTACGGTACGAGAATTTGTCTTTGACTGCAAGGCAAATTTACATACTGCTCTGGCTGCTACTTTACGCATTTCTGTTCCTCCTTCCAATACGGTAAAGGCCTGGTCCAAGAACTCCGCTTCTGCTCTTTCATTCAGTGTCCATCCCTTCATCAACAAACGAGTCATCAACAGATACCCGCACAGCTGGAAATATTCCCGTTCATCGGCTATCCATGGAAAGACCACTTCTGAAGCGTATGGCAAGCGCTGGAACAGATTCATAACCGTATATTCTGCCAGTTCCGGATAGCGCATGTCTTCTATCCATATTTCTGCGATTTCCCGACAGAATCCATCTACGGGCTGGAGCAATCCGGCCATAATCTTACATTCGCGGATGTTTTCTTTCCATAGAGCCTGTGCCAGCTCATGATTACACGGATAATCTGCCGCAATTTCTTTAATACGGGGATATTCAATACCAAAGTTCAGTTTATAGTCAATACCTTTTTCACGCATACTTTGGGAAACCATTCCGTTCATAAACAAGCGGAATTTCGACTTTATTTCCCTGATTGTATCCTGTATTTCTGCCATAATCAAATAGTCAAATTAGAATAATCACGACCATAACGAAGCATCTGTTCGGTATAGCCTTCTGTATAATCAAGTTTTACATCCATAATACGCCCCTCGGCATCATATTGAGGACAATACACCGGATTGACAAATCCTTTATAGGGTGCAAGATGCAGTGAACGGTAACGGTTCAGGATTTCCTCATGAAGCGTTGCATCCAGTTTCACGGCATATTTCTCTACGAGGGCACGAGCTGCTTCATAATCGCCTTCGCTCTTTATGCGTTGAATCTCACTCAACAATGCGGCAAAAAGTCCGCGAAGCTGGAGATAGTCGTTGATTTTCACGTAAGTCTTCCCTTCTTTCTTCACCAGTTCTACCACATTCTTTGATTTACCGTTCTCCAAAGCCCAGCGAGCAATCAACTGACGGTTACGCATGTGAGCTTCTTCCAAATCACAGCCCGGTTCAATGCGTACCATCTGCGTAAGAAGTCCGTTCATCATGTAAGCATAATATTCAGCCTTGTATGCTTCTTTATCGGGAGTCAATCCCAGTTCCACCAGTTTTTCATCAGGCAAATAATACAAGCCAAACAAATCTGCACGTGCTTCTTCAATCGTAGAGCCATACGCTTTCAACGCATCCGGATCAACTTCGGGAAGTAATTTTCCTGAACCATGTCCTACACATTCATGCAAGTCTGTATGGAGGTCACCTGTAATGTCGGCATATTTTTCCAGCAAGTCTTTTTCTTCCTGACTGTACACAAATTCTTCACGGAAGCCATTGCCTTTAGCTGCCTTGTTATAAGCGTCTGTCAGATTTCCGATAGTCACCGATTTTGACCCATGCAGACTACGAATCCAGTTTGAATTAGGCAGATTAATTCCTATCGCCGAACTTGGATATAAATCACCACCCAGCATAGCCGCTGTAATCACTTTAGCAGAAACTCCTCGCACTACCTCTTTCTTGAAGGAAGGAGATACCGGAGAGTGGTCTTCAAACCATTGTGCATGCTGGCTAATAGTTTCCGTACGGTGAGTAGCTTCTTCATCCTTAAAGTTTACAATTGATTCCCAGCTTGCCTTCATGCCTAACGGGTCACCATAGCTTTCAATAAAACCATTAACAAAATCTACTTTTGAGTCTGTATCCTTTAACCAGGCAATAGAGTAAGTATCAAATGTCTTCAAATCGCCCGTACGATAGAAGTCTATCAACAGACGAATGACTTCACGCTGTGCCTCATTTTCAGCCACTGTTTCCGCTTTTTCCAACCAAAAAATAATTTTTTGAATTGCCTCTCCATACATGCCGTCCAATTTCCAGACTTCTTCTTGCAGAACTTCCTCTTTCTTTACCAATCGGCTATTCATTCCATACATTACCGGGTGAGGGTCAGCTGCTACTTTTTGCATGGCATAAAACTTCTCAGCCTCATCCTGAGTTACTCCTTCATAATAATTGGCAGCAGATGTCATAACCAAATCTTCCCCATCGGCCTGATTTACCCGCTTGGGCATCACTTTAGGGTCAAACATGACAGGGAACAATTTGTCACACATCGCCTGAACTGACTCGCCATCCTTCAGAGGAAGAGAAGCGACATCTACCTGCTCTATGCACTCACGCAAAAATTCCGGTGAGAAAGCTGGCACAAACTTATCACACGCATAATGGTGATATATGCCACTGGAGAACCAAACGCGTTTCAGATAAACCTCCAGTCCCTGAAATTCCGGATTATTACGGTCGCCTGAATAAGACACATAAACCGCCTCCAGCAGTTTTCGAATCTGTAGATTATACTTTCCGTTCTGGTCAAAAAGAATATCTCTTCCTTCCAAAGCGGCCTCTGAGAGGTAATAAATCAATTCTTTCTGCCGCAAAGACAAGTTTTCAAAACCTGCCACACGATAACGCAACAGTTGCAAATCGGCAAACTGTTCCACTATATAATTAAAATTTTCTGACATACTCATTTCAGCTCATTTTAGGCGTTATTACAACATAATTATACAAAAATCGTAGAAGTTTTTTGATTTCACAACAATAGTTCCGAAAACTTTATCAAAAAACTTTACTATTCCACAGAGCTTTCATTTAACCACAAGCCCCTTCTTTCAGTACTTCCTTGGCAGTACTACAATCCTCCCCTTGCAGTACTCCAGTACTTCCATGGCAGTACTGGAGTACTCCTAAGGGAGTACTGGCTTTAAATAAAAGAGTGTTTACATCCGCTCAAAAACACGAAAAACGGTAACTCTTTATTTTTTTATATATCTTTGTGAGCAAAATTTAAAAACATGAGAGAACAAATGCTGAAAACACTCAAATCTTATTTTGGGTACACTTCTTTCCGTCCGCTTCAAGAAAAAATCATTTCTACCATTCTTCAAAAGAAAGACGCATTGGTGCTCATGCCGACCGGAGGAGGAAAATCCATGTGTTATCAGCTACCGGCTCTGCTGATGGAAGGGACGACCGTTGTGGTTTCTCCGTTAATATCTCTCATGAAAGACCAGGTGGAGTCTCTACAGGCCAATGGTATCGTAGCCCGCGCTTTAAATAGCACGAACGATGATGCTACCAACGCCCAGCTCCATTTTGAATGTGTGCAAGGAAGAGTAAAACTTCTTTATATATCTCCCGAAAGACTGATGTCGGAAATGAACTACCTGTTACGCGACATCCACATTTCTCTGTTTGCCATTGACGAAGCTCACTGTATTTCTCATTGGGGACACGACTTTCGTCCTGAATATACACAGCTGAAAGCCATACGGCAACATTTTCCCAATGTACCTGTAGTAGCTTTGACTGCCACTGCCGATAAAATAACCCGTGAAGACATCATACGGCAATTGGACATGCGCAATCCGGAGGTCTTCATTTCTTCCTTCGACCGTCCAAACCTAAGCCTGGAAGTGAAAAGAGGGTATCAGCAAAAGGAAAAAATCAGAGCCATTGTCAAATTCCTGCGCAGACACCGTAATGAAAGCGGCATCATCTATTGTATGAGCCGAAATGGTACGGAGAAAGTAGCCCAGCTATTGGAAAATGAAGGGTTCGATGTAGGTGTTTACCATGCCGGCATGTCAAATGAACAACGGGAAATGACGCAGGATGATTTCATCAATGACCGGGTACAGATTATCTGCGCAACCATTGCATTCGGTATGGGAATTGACAAATCTAATGTCAGGTGGGTAATCCATTACAACCTGCCCAAAAGCATTGAGAATTTTTACCAGGAAATCGGACGTGCCGGCCGCGACGGACTTCCCAGTGAAACATTACTTTTTTACTCTTTTGGCGATATTGTCCTGCTGTCGAAATTTGCAGCTGAAAGTAATCAGCAGGGAATCAACCTTGAAAAGCTAAACCGCATGCAGCAATATGCAGAATCGGACATTTGCCGCCGAAGAATTCTTTTGAATTATTTCGGAGAAACCATGAATCATGACTGCGGAAACTGTGACGTATGTAAAAATCCTCCTGAACGCTTCGATGGTACCATCATTGTACAAAAGGCCTTAAGTGCCATCGCCCGCGCCGACGAACAAATCGGTACCCGCACCCTGATTGATATTCTGAAAGGATATGCCAGCCAGGAGGTGATTGAAAAAGGGTACGACAAACTTAAGACATACGGTGCCGGAAGAGATGTTCCCGGAAAAGACTGGCAGGACTACTTGCTCCAGATGCTAAACTTAGGTTATTTTGAAATAGCCTACAACGAAAATAATCACCTGAAAATTACGGAAGCCGGGAAAAAAGTTTTATTCGGCAAAGAACGCGCACAGCTGGTAGTCATTAAGAGAGAAGAAAGTTATGGAAAGAAAGGCTCTGCCAAAGAAAACAAAACAGCTTCTCCTACCCCCTTATTCACTCCGACCGTATTTGAAAATGAAGATGAGGGCTTGTTTGAAGCACTTCGCCAACTACGCAAAAAGCTGGCCGACCAGCTGGCCATCCCTGCCTATATTGTACTGTCCGATAAAACCCTGCACCTGCTTGCCCTGAAAAAGCCCGGTGATATGGAGGCATTTGGTGAAATCAGTGGAATCGGCGAATTCAAGAAAGAAAAATACGGGAAGGATTTCCTGGCTGTCATCAACGAATATTTAGGCAGGAATTAACGAGTCCAGCGAGTCCCGATCCATACCGGACGAGCAAACAGATGTCCGGATGATGCAGTACGTGCATAACGTACTGCTGGCAACGTGTTTGGAAGATGTGCCTTATCGAATGCCACAAAATCTTCATACGAAACTTGCTCCACAGCCATGCCTATTTTCATCACCTTTTCATAAAGTGACTTACGGGAAGGTGCATTAAAAGCACAGGTATTCGAATTCATCATACTATCTTCGGAAGGACGATAAGCCCCTTTCGGATAAGTGCAAGCTCCTTCATACACCCCTAAATGTTCGTTCTGGTAACGAGAATCTGTCAAAAAGGAAGCCCATAGTACGGTATCTTTCGATGCAGTAAAATCTACATTCTGTAACCATCCGTTAGCCTGCATTGTACGTATCCGCTGTATTTCCAATGTAGAAATGCTTCCTTTGTCCGAATATACATACTCGTCTTCCAGCTTACCTAAGCCATGTCCAATCGCCTCATGTACTAACACCTGACGAAAATGTTCGCTATCAAGGTTATCAATCACCGGACAATAAGCTATAGCAAATTCCACCAATTTATTATTCTTACCCTGATACCCCCAATAAGTAGTTCCTGCGTATGCTGACGTATTTAGTATCACCACAGCCAAACTGTTTTCTTTTTTCTTTTCTTTATCCAGTACTTTACCCACATAAATTTGTACAGATGTATCATCTCCTATAATTGTCGTACTGTTTCCACCTGCCAGCTTACAACTGAATGCCGTTTTATACCCCATACCAAAATCATTATTTTCGGAAACGGCATTAATCATAAATACATCAAAATATTCTCGCAAAGACTTCACAGGTTCTTCAGTAAACAGATTTTCCATAGCCTTTTCCATCACACGCCGATAAGTACCATCGGAAAACTCCTGGTCTACGAAGCCGTCTCCCATCAGTACGATTGGAATACCCTCCCCTTTTACATGCTGTTGCAATGTATCAATTTTACCATCTTCCGAGAAATCAACCGACTCCAGCACCTGGCCTCCCTGCTGAGATATTTTCACCGTCGCCAACTCTTTTTGCGACCCATCTTCTTCCTTTACAAAGAGTAAATAAGCCGAACGCGACATTCCTCCTTTATTCGATGCTGCATGTAATAAAACTTCATGCGTTTCTGAGGCGGCAGAACGAGAAGACGTTTCCTGCCTCAACCAACTTCCAGGCTCGGAAGAAGTATATACTTTCAGTTTCTCTTCATCTACATTTGTCTCAAACTGAATAGAAAATACTCCTCCTTCCACTCCTATAAGATATTCTTTTTTCTCCGGAAGCACATAATCTCCTATCTCCTGAAGAACAGAAATCTCACAAACCTCATCGCCAGACGTCAGTTTGACTTTTGCTTCCCGCACTTGATTTGAATTGTTCTCAAAAACAGCCGTTACTTTCACCTGACACTCACCAGCCTCCCCCGACAGAGGAGATAAACTTAACCACGCTGCATCTGTGGTAACATTCCATGTGCCCAAACTGGTAAATGAAATGAATGCTTCATCCCCGATAACTGATTGCAAAGTCACACTTTCCGTCACATCCTCAAATGCAACAGATTCCATTTCTTTGTGACAAGAAGTCAATAACATCAGAAAAGCCAAACACAGATTGAATAATGTCGTTTTCATACAGTACGATGAGGGTATTCAAAAGTTAGTTCTTCTTATATTGCTTACCGAAAAAATTCATAGAAATAGAAACAGGATTACAAAGAGAATTCTATCCTGCATGACAGTGTTCTCTTTGTAATCCTGTCTGAAGAAAGCAAGCGTCCGTTACTTATCCAAGGAATGAAATAAGTACACCGGCAGCAACTGCTGATCCGATTACACCCGAAATATTACTTGCCATACAATATTGCAACACGTGGTTCTTCGGGTCATATTTCAACGCAATTTCATTGGCTACACGGCTGGCCATCGGCACAGCACTAAGACCGGTTGCTCCAATCAACGGATTAATTTTCTTCTTCGTAAACAGATTGAATATCTTCACAAAGAAAATACCACCTGAGATTGAAAGTGCAAAAGCCAAGAAACCGCCAATCACGATACCGATAGTCGTCCAGTTCAGGAATGCATCGGTAGTCATTGTAGCTCCTACTGAAATACCCAGGAAAATAGTCGCCGCATTCATAATGCTGTTAGATGCTGCATCGAACAAGCGAGAAGTATTGCTACCGATTTCCTTCACCAAATTACCGAACATCAGCATACCAATCAAAGGCACTGCACTCGGCACGAACAAGGCCACGATGGTAGTACATGCGATTGGGAAAATAATTTTCAGAACGCGCAGATTCTTGATTTCCGTTTTTGAAGGATATTTCTTTTCCTGTTCCTTCATGTTGATGGACAATTCTTTCTTTGTACACCACAAACGTACTACCAACGGCACGATAACCGGTACCAAGGCCATATAAGAATAAGCTGCAATGGCAATCGGACCTAACAAATGCGGAGCCAACTTAATGGTTGTAAAGATGGCTGTCGGACC
>ULON01032291.1_pt1 | contig 18145 bp, 11 predicted proteins | sample 1952571 | NCBI WGS metagenome assembly ULON01 (sample SAMEA4835603, study PRJEB28245) | human gut metagenome | biome: gut microbiome; material: fecal sample | place: Denmark | collected 2008
TGCCCGTACCGGTGTCATCACACAGACCCGCCGCCACACTTATCTGGTATCTCTGTTAGGTATCAAGCATGTGGTATTGGCTGTCAACAAGATGGACCTGGTTGACTACTCAAAAGAAGTATTCGACAAGATTGTAGCTGAATATACCGCTTTCATCTCCCCGTTAGGAATCCCCGACGTACAATGCATTCCGCTTTCAGCCCTTGAAGGTGACAATGTAGTAGAAAAATCCGACCGCACTCCATGGTACGAAGGTCCGGCCCTGCTGGAATTCCTTGAAACTGTACATATCGGTAACGACCATAACCTGAACGACTTCCGCTATCCGGTGCAGTATGTACTCCGTCCGAACCTCGACTTCCGCGGTTTCTGTGGTAAAGTAGCTTCCGGTGTCATCCGCAAAGGCGATGAAGTGGTAGCTCTTCCTTCTGGCAAGCGTTCTCATGTAAAAAGCATCGTGACCTACGACGGAGAACTCGACTATGCCTTCCCGCCTATGTCTGTAACCCTGACACTGGAAGACGAAATCGACGTATCCCGTGGCGAAATGCTGGTACACCCGGACAACATGCCGCTGATTGGACGTAACTTCGAAGCCATGCTCGTGTGGATGGACGAAGAAAAGATGGACATGGAAAAATCTTTCTTCCTGAAACAGACCACCAATACCAGCCGCACCCGTATCGACAGCATCAAGTACAAGGTAGATATCAACACCATGGAACACCTGTCTGTAGAAAACGGACGCCTGTCCAAGGAAGATGTTCCTATGCAACTCAACCAGATAGCCCATGTGGTACTGACTTCTTCCAAGGAGCTGTTCTTCGACCCATATACAAAGAACAAAGCTACCGGTGCCTTCATCCTGATTGACCCGATTACCAACAACACCAGTGCAGTAGGTATGATTATCAATCAGGTGGCCGACAAAGACATGCACAACCAGATGGAACTGCCTGTCCTCAATCTGCCGAAACTGGGAATTGCTCCAGAACACTACGATGCCATTAAACGTGCCGTAAAAGAACTGGAACGTCAAGGTATCGCAATTGAATTAAAAGTTTAATTGACAAGTTGAGTTATTCAACCGTCAATTGCCAATTATTAATTATCAATTAAAAGAAATGGGATTACTTGAATTCAACAAACTCCCCATCAATACTTTAGTGGGAGCCGACTGGAAAACCTTCAACCAGATAACCGCTGGTCGTACCATCGATCCTGCGTATAAAGGAAAATACCGCCTGACCAAGGCTGTATGTCGCCTGTTATCTACCCTGGCTCCTTTGCAGGACAAACGTTACGAAAAGCTGTTGGCCGACAAGCCACTGGAACACGATCCTGTATTTATCCTCGGGCACTGGCGCAGTGGCACCACGTTCATGCACAACGTATTCTCTTGCGACAAGCACTTCGGCTATAATACTACCTATCAAACAGTATTCCCACACCTGATGATGTGGGGACAGCCCTTCTTCAAGAAGAACATGAGCTGGCTGATGCCGGACAAACGCCCGACTGATAACATGGAACTGGCCGTAGACCTTCCGCAAGAAGAAGAATTTGCCTTGGCTAACATGATGCCCTACACGTACTATAACTTCTGGTTCCTGCCTAAACACATGCAGGAATATGCCGATAAGTACCTGTTGTTCGATGACATCAGCGAGGCCGAACTGAAAGTGTTTGAAGAAACCTTCACCAAGCTTATCAAGATTTCTTTATGGAACACCCACGGTACACAGTTCCTCAGCAAAAACCCGCCGCATACCGGACGTGTGAAAGAGCTGGTGAAGATGTTCCCCAATGCTAAATTCATCTACCTGATGCGTAACCCGTACACCGTATTTGAATCTACACGCAGCTTCTTCACCAACACCATTCAACCGCTGAAATTGCAGGACATCAGCAACGAAGAACTGCAAGAGAACATTCTTTCGGTTTATGCCAAATTGTACCATAAGTACGAAGCCGACAAGAAGTTCATTCCAGAAGGCAACCTGGTAGAAGTCCGCTTTGAAGACTACGAGACCAATGCATTTGACATGACGCAGGAAATCTACCAAAAACTGCAGATTCCAGGCTTTGAGGACGCTCGTACCGACATCGAAGCTTACGTCAACAAAAAGAAAGGTTACAAGAAAAACAAATACCAATACAAGCCTGAGACAGTAGAACTGGTGGAAAAGAACTGGTCGTTCGCCTTGGAGCAGTGGGGATATAAATTGTAAGACTAAACTCAATAGAACAAAAAATGCGGGACATACGTTCCGCATTTTTTGTTACGCATTCTCAATCTGTTTACTTACATACGATTCGGAACCCTACGGCCGTTTTCAGATGAGCTGAATCAGGGTAAACAATACTCAATCCATCAACCTCTTGCTTCCATTCTATCTTATTCTTCTCTCCCAACAATTCCACAGAAGTCACCTGCTTTTGTCCTATACCCGCATCACTCCCTAAAGAGAGGATTTTCAGTTTATCACCAGCCTTCATCCAGAGAGCCGTCAGGACGAAGTGGAATAGACACGCCTACCGCACCATCACGAGCCACTATTTCCAAAAGATAACGTATCACGGCATCTGAGCTATACACAAAATTCGGTCCATAGAACCAGTCGCCGACCGGAGTCTCTGCAATCCAGGCCTGGTCGGTTTTGATATTCTCCGGAATCCCCGTCTCACAAGTATTGACCGTACCATTTGTCTGTTTCCTGAACTTCACGATACTAAATACATCCACCTTTCCCCGTCGATCCAGCGTCTTATTATAAAAATCCGCTATTACCCGTTGCATGGCATCACATTTGTATCCAGTACCTGTTCCTGAGCCACTGAAAGGTTGCTGGTCTGTACCGTCTGTATAAATGAAATCCGGATTGTATTTATCTACGGCATCCATCATTCTCAACGCCCACCATTTGGCATACCATTCAGCATACTCCAAATGTCCGCTAAAGATGCCGGCTTGAGGAGGAGACCATCTTGAGTTAGCCGCCTCAGCCACCGTTTCATACTCCCTCAAATTAATCCCATAAAGATATTTAGGGTCTAATCCTTCCCACCATTTACCTTTGCCGTCGGCCAGTGTCAGGTTTCCGTCGTATGGCACTCCTTTCTTATCACCTTTCGTATCACTTTGAAAAGCAGTTTGCCACCACCACCAAGAATACTCATGATGGAAGGCAAGACCAAAACGGATTCCTGCCTTTCTTGCAGCCTTCTCCCATTCACCAATCAAATCACGCTTCGGGCCCAGACGCGTGGAGTTCCAAGGTTGATATTTAGAATTCCACATATCAAACTGGTCATGATGCACACCCTGGATAATAAGAAACCTTGCCCCTGCATCCTTGTAAATATCCACCAAAGCCTGCGGGTTAAACTTCTTCGGATTCCAGTCGCGCAATACCTCCTTGTATCCCACTTCCGAGGGATGTCCATAATTTTTCAGATGATTTTCATACGCCGGTGTCCCCTCCACGTACATTTTTCGGACATACCAGTCGCCACTTTCTCCTGCCGACTGCAGTCCAAAGTGTATCCAGATTCCGAATTTGGAATCCCGCAACCATTCCGGTGTACCCGGATAATTTGCTTCAATCGACTTCCACGTAGGTTCATACGGTCCAGAAGTTATCGGCAAATCCAATTTTACCTCTTCAAAAGTCTGAATATTCCCCATCGGAACAGAATTTTCCGCCAACGGTTTATGTACTGACGGTATCGGTCCTAACTGGTAATTCACTCCATTAGTCTGCTGCTGGGAAAAAGCCGTCGCACAAGCCCCCAACCACAAACAACCTAACATTATAAATTGGTTCATATCTATTCCTATTTTTATAAAATCACATAATTCCTTTTACAAATATAGATGGGAAATTAAGCGAAAAAATAGGATAAAAATGTAAGATTATAGGAGGAAATCGATGATTTAATATAGCAGCACTATCCAAAATTTAGGGTTGTCATATCAGTTTTTATTATTGATACCATGACTATGCTAACTGAAAAACTCCGAAACTCAATATGAGCCTCGGAGTCATACTCACACTATCGCTCTTTCAACAATATCATTGCTAATTCATTGTCAGCTATCGCAGCCTATTGTTTCTTTAAAAAGAGAGCCGCCATTGAAGTAAACTTTATCAATGACGGACAACTTTCTATCTTTTGATTTTATGTCGAACTCACGTTATACTAATTTAAATCAGAATTCTTTTTAATACATAAAATAACGAGGTCCTCCCACCAATCGTACCTCCTTAGAAATAACCCCAGAAGTGAATCTATCTGGAGCACTAGGGCACACATTTCCCACATAAAAGATTACTGTACCCGGATTCTCCGTTACTCCTCCTGCTTCTTCCACATAAGCCAAACTTCTGGGATTCAAACAAAACTCCACCATCTTTGTCTCTCCCGGTTTCAGTTTCACTTTCTGGAAACGGGCAAGCTGGCAATTCGGAGCTTCCTGCGCTATCTTTTTATGCGACAAATACAATTGAACCACTTCTTCACCTTCCACCTTGCCGGTGTTCTTTACAGCTACTTTCACCCGGACACTATCTCCGGTCTGTATCAGCGAAGGAACTTCCAAACCCTTATACTTAAAGGAAGTATAACTTAAGCCATATCCAAAAGGATACAGCACGTCTCCTGTAAAATAACGGTAAGTACGATTTTTCATAGAATAATCATTAAAGTCTGGAAGATCCGCATCTGATTTATAAAACGTAATTGGAAGTTTACCCGAAGGATTGTAACGTCCGAATAGAATATCAGCCAATGCTGTTCCAGTTTCCTGTCCTCCGTACCAAGCCTGGATAATAGCAGATGTATTGGCAGCTTCCCAATTAAAGGCAATAGCACTACCTGACATACAAATGAACACAACAGGCTTTCCAAGTTGTTTCAATTTTTGCATAATTTCAGTCTGTACTTTAGGCAGATTGATGGTCGTACGGTCTCCACCATAGAATCCTTCTATATTGCCATTTCCCGCATCTCCTTCTTCTCCTTCCAACAAAGGCGAAATTCCACCTGCATAAATGATTAAGTCAGCAGATTCGTACTTTTTTATAGCCGCATCCAGATTTATACCTTCTTCCAATGTCGTAAAATCAGATAGTTTATCATAGATTACCTCTACGCCTTTTTCCTTTTTCAGCGCATCCAGTAAAGTAATGTTCTGTGAGGGGATACCGTTGTAATTTCCCAATTGCGTAGTAGGATTATTCGCATTAGGTCCAATCAGTGCAATCTTCTTATATTTGGAAGATAAAGGCAACAAGTTCTTATCATTCTTCAATAAGACCATGGACTGCCTTGCTATTTTCAGAGCCTGTTCCTTGTGAGGGGCCGACTCAAGCACTTCATAAGGAATCTTAGAGTAAGGATTTAGGCTGTCCGGAGTAAACAATCCCAGTCTAAAACGTATTTTAAACAGCTTTCGAAGAGAAATATCGATTTGCTCTTCTGTGATAAAACCATCCTTCACAGCCTCATCCAAAGAACGGTACACATTTCCACACTCCAAATCAGTGCCATGCAACACCGCATCCGAAGCGGCAGAGACAGAATCCGGATGCGTCTTATGGCCAGTAATAAAATCGGTAATGGCCCAGCAATCAGAAGTCACATACCCGTCAAACTGCCAGTCATGCAACAAGGTTTTTCGCAAGAACTTATTACTGCCGCAACAGGGTTGTCCATTGAAGCTGTTGTATGCACACATTACCCCTGAAACTTTTGCTTCCTTTATCAAACGATAAAAAGCGGGCAGATAAGTATCATACAAATCATGGTCATTGGCCGTCGCATTAAACTCATGACGCAAAGATTCCGGACCACTATGAACGGCAAAGTGTTTGGCACAAGCAGATGACTTTAAAAACACAGAATCGTTTCCCTGCAAGCCTTTCACCATTGCAATCCCCATTTCGGCAGTCAGGTAAGGGTCTTCCCCATACGTTTCATGTCCTCTTCCCCAACGCGGGTCACGAAAGATATTCACATTCGGACTCCAAAAAGTAAGTCCGGTATATCGGTCACGCGTATCACCTTTTTTCACAGACGCATTATACACAGCCCTCCCCTCATCCGCTATCATTTCGGCGGCCTCATACCAGTCTTTGGGATTAAATGTAGCGGCAATACCTATCGGCTGGGGGAAAACCGTCACTTTCTCTTTAGAACGGGCTACCCCATGCAGACATTCATTCCACCAGTTGTATTCCGGAATGCCCAACCGCTCTATACCCTTGGAAGTGTACATCATTTGTGAAACTTTCTCCTCCAAAGTCATTCGGGATATCAAGTCATCCACACGCTGCTCTATTGGCAGATTCGGGTTCAGGTAAGGAATCTGTGTATCATTTTTTTGAGAAGCAGAAAGAGAGATGGGGATTATGCTTAAAGCAAAAGCAATAAAAAAATTATTTCTGTTCATAATATTGGATTTTTTAATAAGATGCAAAATCATTTCATTTTAAAATAAAAGGCACCACATGTCTTACATCGTCAGATGATGTAGCTATAATGGCATCAAATTTTCCCGGTTCAGCAATCCATTTGTGTAACTTATCATCATAAAAACTTAATAAAGACTTATCAATAACAAAAGAAGCTGTCTGTGTTTCTCCTGGTTTCAACTTTATTTTACAGAATCCTTTTAATTCTTTCTTTGGACGAGGCAAAGAAGACTTCTTATCTGCGATATAAAATTGGACTACTTCTGCGCCATATCGTTTACCCGTATTGGTAACTGGTACCCTTAACGTAATTTTACCTTCCATTGTCATGGTTGAATGATCAATAACAGGTTTACCTATATCAAATGTGGTATAACTCAAACCATGTCCAAAAGCAAATAATGGCTGTATCTTTTCTTTCTCCATCCAACGATACCCCACAAATATACCTTCTTTATATTCTTCATCTACAATGGGACTGTTCATACGTTTGATTCCTGGGTAAGCATGCAATTTATGGGCCGGAATATCTTCTATGGCTTTAGGGAATGTGAAAGGCAGTTTGCCTGAAGGATTTACATCTCCTACCAAAATAGAAGCTATTGAATTACCTGCCTCACTTCCTAAGAACCAAGCTTGCACGATAGCCGGAACTTGCTCTACCCATGGCATGGCTATGGCATTTCCTGAGATATTCACAACAACCAAGTTCTTATTGACTTCAGCCAGAGCCTTAATCACTTTATTTTGGTTGTATGGCAAATCTAAACTTTCCCGGTCTGCATCTTCACAATCCTGCCCGGCACTCTTATTTAATCCTCCAATAAAAATAACATAATCCGATTCCTTCGCTAACTGAACCGCTTCCATAAGAAGTTCTTCTTCCGAACGCTTTTCGGTCAAATCCTGTCCAGTGATCACACCTCCATACTCTCCATTTACATCCCCCACATATCCGCGTGCATACGCAACTTTTACTTTATCAGACAAACGGTTTCTTAATCCTTCCAGAGGAGTTACTTCATGTTGTACCTTTAACGTAGAACTTCCACCTCCCAAAGTCATCATCTTCACCGCATTTTCTCCAATGACTGCAATTTTCTTTACCTTATTTATATTGATAGGCAGCACATTATGTTCGTTTTTTAATAATACGATTCCCTGGTCTCCAATTGTACGTGCTACCAAGAAATGTTCAGGAGAAGCCAAAGATCCGAAAGGACGTGTTGGATTCATAGTTGTACGAAAAATCAAGCGCAACACACGGCGGACTTTGTCATCCAACTCTTTTGTACCGATTTTCCCGGAATGTATCCGCTCCAAATAAGGATTAGCCATATAATAAGCATCGTAGGCATTCACGGTTCCAGCCGACAAACCATTAGTCCAACTGCCAAATTCCAGATCGAGACCATTTGTTATGGATTGGTCAGTATCATGTGTACCTCCCCAATCGCTGACTACCGCACCATCAAATTTCCAATCATTTTTTAATATATCATTCAATAAATATTGATTATGGCAGCAATGCTGGTCTTTATATAAGTTATATGCCCCCATAATACTCCACGTTTTTCCTTCCTGAACCGCAGCCTTAAAAGCGGGTAGATAAATTTCATGCAATGCTCGATCACTCACTATCACATTAGTGGTATGACGGTTTATTTCATTATTATTCAGAGCAAAATGTTTTACACACGCTGCAACTCCATTACTTTGAACTCCTTGGATATAAGGTACAACCATCTTACTTGCCAAAAAAGGATCTTCACCCATATATTCAAAATTCCGACCGTTCAACGGAGTACGATAAATATTAACCCCCGGTCCCAGCAATATTGACTTATTACGATAACGGGCTTCTTCTCCTATGCTTTTTCCATACAATAAGGAAAGCTCCGGATCCCATGTAGCAGCTAGGCAGGTCAATGCGGGAAAGGCCGTACAAGAATCATTTGTCCATCCCGCCTGTTTCCATTCATCCCATAAAAGCTCCGCACGGATACCATGAGGACCATCAGTACACCAAATTTCTGGGATACCAAGGCGGGGAACTCCCGGAGAACTAAACTTTGATTGCGCATGTATTAATGATATTTTTTCTTCCAAGGTCATACGAGACAGCGCATCCTCGACTCTAAGTTCCAATGGTTGATTGGCATCTAAATAAATGAGCTGCTGTTCTTGTGCCCATACAGAAAACACGAACGAACAAAACAGACAAGCTAAAGTATAAATCTTTTTCATTGAAAAACCAAAGTTAAGTATAAACTGACCAATAACTATGATTCTTTAAACTGAGAACTTATTTTTCGTTATTAGCCTAAAAAAGAAAAGTCCTTTCCTTCATCCTTTAGATTTTCAAAAAGGACTTTCAATATTCTTACTACCTTTTTTAAGGATTCTGTACCAGCGGTATTGGATAGGAATCTATTTCAGACTGAGGTATATACTGAACTGCACAATTATCCGTTACACGGATTTCTTGAACAACACTTCCTTCAGCTCCTCTATCATGACACCCCGGATAATGCCGGTCAATTACCTTGTCATTTCTAAGCAAATCATATTTACGATGAGCCTCACAATAGAACTCTTTTCTCGCCTCATCCAAAATTGCATCCAATACTTCTCCATCATTCGCCTTGTCATAGGCAGGAATACCGGCTCTTTCCTTTATCACATTCATATCTGCTATGGCACCGGGATCATTGTTCAAATAATGCCTTGCCTCTGCCCTGTTTAAATACATTTCAGACAATCGGAACAGCATTGGAGAATACAGCAGTGACTGTTTTTCCTGATAGGCTATTTTATTGATAAAATATTTCGGATAATCATTTCTTTTCTGCATAGTATTTTGAATCTGAACTGTATATTCCCTCCATTCGGCACGTCCGTCTACAGTGCTGTTATTATCCCGATGAACTTGTCTGGCAATTACATAAAAACTTCCATCCGGACGCGTCTGCACTTGAGGTGTCTGGTATTCAAACAAATCGTTATCACCAGCTTTTATAAGATAATTATTCCCTTCTTTTTCTACCGGCTGGAAACGATAATAGTTTCTATGCAAAGGGTCTTTTGCCGGTGTCTTACTATCAGGATTATAAAAGAAGTTTTCACTTATAAAGCATATTTCCTGAGAATCTGTACCATCTTCATACTGAGGTACAATAAAAGTACTTCTCACATCATTAGGATATTTGGCAAAGGCATCCAACAAAGTCTGTGAAGCATACACTTCACCCCATCCATCTCCATCTATGATAGTGTACATTGAAGCTGTACGGCTTGTATCATAATCAATATCCTTCAGCATACGTATGGCAAAGATTGCTTCCGGATTGCTCTCAGGAACCAGCTCATTCATTGTACGGTATTGAACATTTGTTAGTAATGTTTTGCCTGAGTTATTAATCACATCAGTAGCATACTTTTCAGCATTTGTATAATCATGCATATACAAATAAACTCTACTTAACAATGCTTTTGCCGCCCATACATTAGCATAACAGGCATTTTTCTCAACGCCCGAATTGCCCATCAGTTCCTCTGCCTTTTTCAAATCCTTTATGATTTGTTCATAGACCACCTTTACCGTCGCCCTTGGAGGGCAATCATTGACATCCGCCGTCAATTTCAAAGGTACGGCTAAATCTGACGCGGAAGCTATATGGTAATCTTTGCCAAAAGTAATAGCCAACTGGTGATACAGCATTGCTCGTATGAAATAGTTTTCTCCTATCAAATGATCTGTTTCTTTAGAAAGACCTTCCTGGGCAGTTGTAATCACTTTGTTACAATTGACAATCAGTTTATAAGAATATGTCCATATCTTTGAAACCTCTCCATTCTCTGGAATACGTTGATAGTTATAGATATTAAATGTACCACTAGTTGATTGTCCGCTGAATACTACATTATCACTCGTAAATTCTCCAGCATAGTGCAACCCTGTATGAAATGGTTCATTTTTCATATAGGAATAATTGCCCAAAGTAATCGTTTCTATTGAAGATGGGTTTGATGCTAACTCGTCGTCTGTTACCGAAGAATAAGGAAATTCGGTAATGTCACATGATGTTACTCCACCCACACAAAATAGCCCAACAAGAAATTTGTAATATAAAGTTTTCATATTCTCCTCTAATTTGATAAAACAAAAAATTAAAATGCTACAGACAATCCAAACACATACTTACGTACCGTAGGATATACGCTACTACCCCCATAGCCGGTCCCGTCATAACTTGCCGTAGACGGATCTACCTGAGAATAAGGGGTTATTGTAAACAAATTGTCCGCACTGAATGACAAGGTCACATCATCCAGACCCAATTTTCCCAAACAGCGTTCCGGCAGTTTATAAGCCAACGTAATGTTCTTCAATGTCAGGTAGTCCGCATCTTCCAAATAACGACTGGATGTTTTATTTGAATTGGCATTTCCACCACTGATAGCCTTTGGATGAGTGGCGATGTCCCCCGGCTTTTCCCATCGCGTCCAACCTTCCTTCAAAACCATCTGGTTATAAGTGTCGTATGCCCCGTCCGAATCCAGCAACTCGCGACCGGAAGCATACAACTTGGCTCCCATACTATAAGCAAATGATGCCGTAAAAGTCAAATCTTTCCAGCTTAAAGACGTATTAAATCCACCCGTCACTTTCGGAGCAGCCGAACCTACATAGGTTTGATGGTTACTTGCCTCAGCATAAGAATTAGTTAAAACTCTCTTTCCATTCTCATCTGTGGTATACCATTGAGGTGCACCTGTCTCCGGATCTACACCTGCCCATTCGGCCATCCACAAATCATCCATATCACGGCCTTCCTCAAAACGTCTCAATCCGGAAATCTGAGGCAAACCGCCATACAGTTCCTCAATTTTGTTCTTATTATGAGCTAAATTAAAACTCAAGTTCCAATTCCAATCTTTCATGGAAATAAGGTTTGCATCTATCGTAAATTCTAATCCTTTATTACGCACGGCACCAATGTTCTGCCATTGTCCTCCATAGCCTGTAATAGCAGAAAGCTTCACGAAGTAAAGCAAATCAGAGGTATATTTGTTGTAATAATCCAAAGAAAGGCTTACACGGTCATAAAGAGTCAAGTCCAAGCCGACATTGAAAGTCTGATTCTTTTCCCAGCTCAGTTCATCATTTCCTAACTGGTTGGGGAAATTAGCTGGAAATCCGTTATACATGCCAGCTGTGTACAATGACAAATGATTATAATACCCATCGGGCATGTTGCCTACCACTCCCCAGCTAGTTCTCAGTTTTCCTTCTGTCAGGATATCAGACAACGGTTGCATAAACTTTTCACGGTTGAAATTCCACGCACCGGAAAAAGTATAGAAACTTCCGTACTGATTATCCTTACCAAATTTGGAAGAACCATCCAAACGATAGGATGCTTGCAACATGTAACGCCCGTCGTATGCATAATTCACATTGGAAAGCACGGACTGAATATTAAACGCACTCTTATCTCCGGACATCGCATCCATTCCTGTAGTGCCGTTAATCACTTCCTTTCCACTCATGATACCTTTGGCCGTAGCTGAAGTCACTTCATAAAAACGTCTGGAATATTCATAAGCCACCAATGCCTGAAAATCATGCTTTTCATTGAATGTTTTCTTGTAACGGAGCATCTGGTTGGTAAAATAATTGGACGTAATGGAATAGGTGTTACTGATGGTTCCATTCTTCGTGGCACCGGATATTGTATTGGGGTCCACATAGCTTTCATCACGAGCTATCTTATAGTTTACATTGTTATTAGACTCAAAAGTCAACCCATCTATCAGTGTCCATACAAAACCGGCTGTAGCCGACACATAGAAATTTTCGTATGATGAAAAATTTTTATGCTGATATTCCAAATAATTGCTCTGGTCACGTCCATACCAGTCCGACTCCTTTCCGGTACGTATGGAACCGTCTTCATTGTACGGATAATCCCAAGGCAAATACAGATAGGAATCATACAAGCTGGCTGTTTGATCCTTAGCGTGTACATATTGTCCCTGTAGCTTGGTAAACGCCTTGAACTTCTCGTGAATCTTATAATCATTATTATTACGAATGGTATACCGATTGTAGTTCATATCCCTCACTGCGCCCGTTTCACGATAATAATCCAATAACAAATACGAATCTACTTTCTCATTTCCTCCCTGATAAGTAACGGAAGCATTGGTGTACAGACCCGTTTGAGTAGCCAAATCCATCCAATCAGTGTCATGTTTCAGTAAATCGGGAGTAAACCAGCTGTTGGTGTTAAAAGATGACTGGTAATCATACAACTGCTGCGCATTCATCATTTTCAGATTTCCCCACGACAAGTCAGACAATCCCTGCTGAATGTTAACTCTAAATCTCTGCCGGTCTGAAGAACCTTTCTTGGTAGTAATGACAATGACACCGTTCGAAGCGCGAGAACCATAAAGTGCAGTAGAAGAAGCATCTTTCAATACTGTTAAGTTGTCAATTTCATTGGGAGACAAACGGGGATCTTCATTATAAATCACACCGTCTACCACCCAAATAGGATCCAAACTAGAGCCTAAAGAACCTTTTCCACGGATACGGATACGCCCAGGTTCACCTGGTTTACCAGATGAAACATTTACATTCATACCTGCAACTTTTCCATCCAGCATACTGGAAACATTGGCAGTAGATACGTCTTTCAACTTGTCTTCTTTTAGAGCTACCGTAGCACCTGTTAGCATGTTTCGAGATTGAGTGGTATAACCCATTACCACTACTTCATCCAGCACCTCCGTATCTTCATTCAGAATCACAGACAGCGTCTTTCCAGAATCTGCTGTCAAGTGTTGTGTCTTATAACCTATATAAGATATTTCAAGAGAAGTTCCTTCAGTAGCTTCCAATACAAAATTTCCATCAAAATCGGTCACAGTACCATTAGTAGTTCCCTTTTCAACTACTGTGGCTCCAATGATCGGCTCCCCATTAGCATCCTTTACTGTTCCTGTTACCTTTTTTCTTTTTCCTGAAGTAACCTGCTGCTGGCTTCCTTTTTTGATTACAATATTTTTACCTTGAATTTCATACGACACATTCTGCCCTTTCAAAATCTGAGCAACCGCATCCTTTAACTGGCTGGCATTAATCGAAACCGTACGGTCTGTATCCACATCACCAGCTATATATACGAAAGAATAACCACTCTTGGATTGAAGTTCCGTCATCGCCTTCTTCACCGACACATTGCTCATTTTCAATGATATACTCTGTGAGTATATGTTTAGATTAAGGCATAGCAAAGCCCCGGCCATTAACATGGCTTTTTTTCTGTAATTCATAAACCTAAGATTTTAAGATTAAAAACTGTTGATAAAAGGCGTTTTACAGGGAATGTTTTATTACTTTTGCCGCATCCCTTAGAAAAACGTCTTAAGACTAACAAACTAGAAAGAACTAAGGTAATGCCGGAGGAACTCCCCTTCTTCCGGCTTTTTTTATGTTCTTCCACTAAAAAGCTAAATCAAGTATCCACTTTTTGCATAACATGAAGATTTTAGTGTGTTTAACAATCGGTTAATATAAGGTTATTTCCTTTTCATTTTGTATATAATGTACTTTTCCGGTTTTCTCCAATGCTTCCAGAATATCTTTAATGCCTTGTTCACCGCGAGAAAAACTTCCATAAAAACAAAAGTCCCGAAGAGAATCTGTAGCAAAAGTGATATGTACATCGTAACTACGTTCCAATATCTTTACAACCTCCGGCAACGGCAATTCATCAAAGAACAACTTGCCGGAAGTCCACTCCAATATATTCGTTACTTCTTTTGTTTCCTTTCTCATGTGACCTTCCGCCTTATCCAGCGTAACTTGCTCATTCGGAAGCAGAATCATCTCTGCTTCTGCCCGCAAACGATTATCCAGCGCCACTTTTCCTTCCAGCAAAGCCACTACCGCTTTTTCATCGTTCGGATAGTCGCGGAAATTAAACTTGGTACCCAATACTCTGACCGACAAAGAAGGAGTCTGCACATGAAACGGCAGTTTCTCATTACGCTCTACCTCGAAATATCCTTCTCCACTTAATTCCACTTCACGGTTGTCTACTCCAAAGTCCTGCGGATAGACCAGACGGGAACCGGCATTCAGCACTACCAATGTACCATCGGGCAAACGGAGGCGTGTCTGTGCACCGAGAGGAGCTTCTACTTCTACCTGGGTCAACGCATTTTGCAGGTTGCTTTCTCCCTGACGATAAGAGAAGAAGGAAATAAGGCCCACCACCAACACTGCAGCCGCATATTTATAGATTGTTTTCCAATCTATGCCTTTCTTGGATTGCTTCTGAGCCGTACTTGCAGCCACCCGTTTCCGGAAGGTTTCAAAAGCGCGGTCGGCATCATAGCGCGTACGTTCTTCCTCCTGCACGGCAGAAAACCAGATTTCCTGCTGCTGCATGAAATAACGTCGGTTTTCTTCAGAACTGGCAATCCATGCGTCCAGTTCTTCGCGTGCTTCCTTGCTCAGACCTTTACTCAGAAAAGCGGCAATCAGTTCGTCGATATGTGAATTTCTTTCTTCCATTTTCAGGGTTTCTATAGGTGAGACGAAATTTTCGCCTGAGCGGGTAGGCGAAAAACGTAATTTTTTTATTTGAAAGTCGAAAAAAATAAAATCAGGACAATCAAATATTTCCCGAGTTCTGAGTGAAGAGATGATAATGCACTCTTTATGTGATACTTAACCGTATTAACAGAAATATTCAGCTCTGTAGCAATTTCTTCGTATTTTTTCCCCTCGAAACGACTTTTGATAAAAACTTTCCGGCAAACTTCCGGCAAATTCCGGATGGCATGATGAATTTCTTCTTCCAGTTCATGTTCCAGCAAACTTCCCAGAGGATAATCATCCGAGAGCAGATAGCGCATTTCTCTTTCTTCCGGAATAGAAGAAAAAGCCACTTCCGTACGCTCCTTCTTGGAGGACAGGTAATCCATGCAATGATTCCGCACGGCACGCACTAAGTAACTGCGTAAGGAAACTTGAATGTCTAGTGTCTCATGTACTTCCCACAAATGAAAAACGACATCTCCTACCAGCGTTTCAGCCAGAAAATCATCTCCCACATATTCATGAGCTATATGACACAACAAGGCATAATGATGACGGTAGAGGTATTTATAAGCCTCTTCGTTACCTTGTTTCAGTTGCTCTATGATAATTCGTTCCGTAATTTCCATCTGTGTGTTGTAGCGTAAATTCAATTTATTCAAACATTTTCCGATAATAGACGGCTTTATCTGTTATTTGTTTCCATTGTTCTATCCCATTGATGGAAGAAGAATGTACCCGCTCATAAAACGCGATTTCCTCATGAAGCGGACGGAAATCATTTTGCATCAGTGAAAGATTCAGTGCTTTTTCAATTCGGGCAAAACCATACATCAGAGAATCTTGTGCTACCTGCTGAATTTTTATCGTATAGGCAGAATCGGCTCGCAAAAAATCTCTTCGGGCAGTAAGCGTATCTCCCTTATAATCTTCGAGTACAGCTTTCAGGTGAAGCAATTCGGACGACATGGAATCGCTCATACATCTATCCATTTCACGCAACAAGTCCAATACTTCCTGCAGGCGCCAGCTCTGCAACAAATAACGATATTTCAACAGATAAGTCTGCTTGTCAGGACGTAAAGCCAATGCACTATCCAGTTTCTGACGGATGAGTGAATCATGAATACATACTTGCGGATGCGACTTGTCAATTGGCCGATTCCAAAACAAAGAATCACTTTGCATCAAGCTGTCAGCCTCCAGCACAAGTACATGCACAACTTTTGGTATATCAGACGCATCATCTGATTTCTCATGCATACATGCAGAAACGATTCCAGTCAGACAACCAGCCATTAAAAAGAGTTTTGCATCCATAGTTCGAAGATTGGTTTTGCGCAAAGTTAATTTTTTCATTTATACCAAACATAAAAATGCAAAAGAATCTAAACAAAAACAGAAATCTCCCTACGAAAAAAGTCATTCGCTAGTAACAAATTCTCTGTTTCACACTGTGGGATACAAAAACCACAGTGTGGGATATATATTTCACAGTGTGGGATACAAATCCCGCACTGTGAAACAGAGAATATAACAAGACAAAATGGAGTATTCACAGAAGCATCTGAAAACTATATCTGGTGAGATTCAGATTATTTCTTCAGACTTCTTTTTACTACTGCAGGTATGCCGGCTGCCAGAGAATCATCGGGAATATCTTTGGTTACAACACTGCCTGCTGCAATGATACAGCGATTGCCAATGGTCACTCCCGGACATACTACCACATTTCCACCCAACCAGCAGTCCTCACCTATCGTAATGGGATAGGCGGTTTCTTTTTCTTCACGGCGCTCCACATAATCCATGGGATGCTGAGGGGTATAGAACTGACAATGGGGACCTATCAGGGTGTGTTTTCCGATACGGATATAGCCTCCGTCGAGCATGATACAGTCATAGTTCATAAACACATTTTCCCCTAAAATGATACCTGTACCATGGTCACAATGGAAAGGCGGACAGATGGTAGTGCTTTGCGGAATACCGGGAATCAGTTCTTCTATCACCTGACGGTAGTCTTCATCACAAATGGTCATGGAGCGCAAACGGGCACAAACTTTCTTGGCGTGTACCAGACTGGCATGTATTTCAGGGTCGGAAAAATAATAGAGCTCCTGACTGCGCATTTTTTCGTATTCTGTTTTCATAGGCTTTAATTGCTAAAATTACCAGACTCAAAGGTAGAAGGATTTTTGTTTATTTGCAACGAGATTTGATACTCATTAATTTTACTACATATAGGTAAAAACAAGAAAAGCCCTGAAAATGCGAATACACACACTTCAAGGCTTATACTTATATGTTGAGAATCTTTTACAAGCTATAATAGCTTATAATCATATCATTGCTTTATCAGTGTCATTGTATATTCTGTATCACTATCCCATTCTCCTGCATAATCATGCCAAGTGTATTTATAAGTGGCCTGATTGCCAGAAATAGAGATTGTGCCTTCTATATAATCATCATGATTCAGAATAATTTTCAGCTTATCGTCGTTCAAGGTATAAGAACAGTCAGAAGATATTTCATCATCTTCCCAGATTAAACCTCCGTCAGCCTTAAAGGTAAATTTACCAGAACGCATATCCTCATCTGTGGTGGAAGTATAGCTCCATGTACCTTCTATAGCTGAAGTTGCAGCTCCATTTTCATCATCACCACAAGACGCGAAAGTTACACACATCATCATGGTCAATAAAACCATGCCCATTAATTTTAATGCTCTCATCTTTATTGACATTTTACTCCTATGTTCCCTTATCAGAGCGTTATTAATTTTTTTAGTGCGAGGAACATGAACCTAATCACACACTCTTTATTTATAATCATTATTTCTTTAGTAAAAACAAGAAACCCTTGCAAGTTATCACTTACAAGGGTTATTCTTTTCTTTGTACCCAGACCCGGTACAAGGCATAGAAATCATAGGAAAATAAAAGAATTTATTTTCCTTATTATCAGCTATTTGCATCTTTCTTATTTTCTCCATTTTTGCCATATTTTGCCCATTTTCTGTTATTCAGTACACTTTTAGTACACTTTG
>ULON01016832.1_pt1 | contig 17752 bp, 12 predicted proteins | sample 1952571 | NCBI WGS metagenome assembly ULON01 (sample SAMEA4835603, study PRJEB28245) | human gut metagenome | biome: gut microbiome; material: fecal sample | place: Denmark | collected 2008
TGGCATTGGAACGGCTTTCTTACCTCACCGTAGGATGCAAAGACATTGAAAAAGCCAAGATGTTCGCACGGCAACTGGCCGGTCACTATATTAAGACTTCGGTCAATACGGACGTAGCCGGCATTGAATATGCTTCCGTGCTGAAGAATGTATATGCCATTGCAGCCGGAATCTGCAGCGGTCTGAAATATGGAGACAACTTCCAGGCTGTACTGGTATCCAATGCCTTACAGGAAATGAACCGGTTCTTAGATACCGTACACCCCGTAAACCGTTGTACAAACGATTCAGCCTACCTGGGCGACCTTCTCGTGACTTCTTATTCCAATTTCAGCCGTAACCGCGTGTTCGGCACCATGATTGGTAAGGGATATTCCGTAAAAAGCGCACAGATTGAAATGGAAATGATTGCTGAAGGATATTATGGCACCAAATGTATCAAGGAACTGAACAAGCACCTGCATGTCAATATGCCCATTGTGGATGCCGTCTATAATATTCTTTACGAACGCATATCACCAATGATAGAAATCAAATTATTAACTGACTCATTTAGATAAAATCAGAAAACAGTTATGGAAAACATTAAACTGAACATTGAAAAGACTTTAGATTTTATATCTAAGGAAAAACTGGCTTCTTATGAACCAAAGGTAAAAGCTTGTATGGAAACGCTGGAAAAAGGCACAGGCTTAGGAAACGACTTCTTGGGTTGGTTGCATTTACCTTCTTCCATCACAAAGGAACACTTGAATGACCTGAAAGCTACTGCACAGACACTTCGCGAAAACTGCGACGTAGTAATCGTAGCTGGTATCGGAGGAAGTTACCTGGGCGCACGCGCTGTCATCGAAGCCATGTCAAACAGCTTTGCCTGGTTGCAGGAGAAAAAAGCCGGACAGCCTACTATTATTTTTGCCGGACACAACATCAGCGAAGACTACCTGTTCGAACTGACTGAATTCCTGAAAGACAAAAAATTTGGTGTAATCAACATATCTAAATCTGGAACAACTACTGAAACCGCTCTTGCTTTCCGTCTGCTGAAAAAGCAGTGTGAAGACCAGAGAGGTAAGGAAATGGCTCGCAAGGTTATCGTAGCTGTTACAGATGCCAAGAAAGGTGCAGCCCGTACAACAGCCGACAAGGAAGGTTACAAATCATTCATCATTCCTGACAATGTAGGCGGACGTTTCTCTGTATTGACTCCGGTAGGCTTGCTTCCTATTGCAGTAGCTGGAATCGACATTGACCAGCTGGTTGCCGGTGCTTGCGAAATGGAAAAAGTTTGTGCCAACGAAAACATGTACGAAAACCCGGCTGCTTTGTATGCTGCTACTCGTAACGAACTGTATCAGAGCGGAAAGAAAATTGAAATCTTAGTAAACTTCCAGCCGAAACTTCACTACTTCATGGAATGGTGGAAACAGCTGTACGGTGAATCTGAAGGCAAGGACCTGAAAGGTATCTATCCTAGCTCTGTAGACTTCTCTACTGACCTGCACTCTATGGGACAGTGGATTCAGCAGGGTGAACGCAGCATCTTCGAGACAGTGGTTTCTGTAGAAACTCCAAGCCACGAACTTCACTTCCCGAGCGATGAAGAAAACCTGGATGGACTGAACTTCCTGGCAGGCAAACGCATCGACGAAGTAAACAAGATGGCCGAACTCGGTACACAGCTTGCACACGTAGACGGTGGAGTTCCTAACCTGCGTGTAAGCGTTCCTTCATTGAACGAATACTACCTGGGACAGCTTATCTATTTCTTCGAAAAGGCTTGCGGAATCAGCGGATACCTGCTCGAAGTAAATCCGTTCAACCAGCCGGGCGTAGAAGCTTACAAGAAAAACATGTTTGCTCTTCTGAACAAGCCGGGATACGAAAAAGAATCTGAAGCAATCCGGGCTCGTTTGAAAAAATAAATAAACGAGAGTTTATCACTCCGTTTTTTTGACTGACAGGCACGAATTACATGAAAAGCACTCTTTCTTCTACAAGGAAAGTGCATTCATGTAATGCGTGCCTGAATATTATAAACCATATCATCATGTTCCAACAAGAAATCAACCAATATCTTATCACCCATCATTATACACGCATCGACTTAAAGGCCGTATTGTTCGATATGGACGGAGTATTGTTCGACTCCATGAAGAACCATGCCACCGCCTGGCATGAGGCAATGAAGCAATACGGAATGAGCCTGAGCAAAGAGGAAGCCTACCTCCACGAAGGACGTACCGGTGCGGCAACCATCAACATCGTCAGCCAAAGAGAAAGAGGCTATGAGGCCGATGAAGAAGAAATCAAACGAATCTACCAGACCAAGAGCGACATATTCAATCAGTTGCCCAAAGCCGACCCTATGCCTGGTGCTTTCGAGGTCCTGAAAAAGATAAAAGCCGCCGGACTGATTCCGATGGTGGTAACCGGCTCCGGACAACTCTCCTTATTGGACAAGTTGAACCACTACTTCCCGGACATCTTCCAGCGAGAACTAATGGTAACCGCTTTTGATGTAAAATATGGAAAGCCTAATCCTGAACCTTACCTGATGGCTTTGCAGAAAGCCGGCATACAAGCCAACGAAGCAGTAGTCATTGAGAATGCGCCGTTAGGAGTCAGAGCTGGAGTAGCTGCCGGAATCTTCACCATTGCACTGAACACCGGTCCGCTTCCCGACAACGTACTTCTGCAAGAAGGTGCCAACATCTTGTTCCCCTCCATGGCCGCCTTCAACGAAAACTGGGAGACATGCCGTCAAAGTTTACAAGATACATCTCTATAAAGAAAAATCCCCGGAAAACCGAAGTACGACTTCACTTTCCGGGGATTTTTTATCTCAACTAAAGTTCTTTATTCCAATGCAAACAGCTTGCTTCTTGACAACAGAGAAGCTCCGATGACATTTGCCTTTTCTTTCAGTTCCGACAATACAATATCCGAATCCTTATACATTAAATTCAGCGTATATTTACGGACTGCTGAAATAACCGGCGGCAACAAATACTCTCCTACCTTCGAGAATTCCCCTCCAATAATTACCTGTTCCGGATTGAACACATTAATCAGGTCACCAATGTGACGTCCCAGTTTCGCGCCAATCTCTTCCACCAGCTCAATGGCCAGCACATCTTCACGACGAACAGCAGAAATAATATCTGCTAAAGTTATTTCATCGATGGATTTCTCTTTCAGCAACACAGAGTTTTCTCCCTGACGCAAACGGGCAATAAACTTCCGATACAAAGCCGAGCAGGATACCTCTGTTTCAATACAGCCTTTCTTTCCGCAATAACAGATCTGCTGGTTATCATATCCGTAATTATGTCCAAACTCACCCGCAAAACCAGACATTCCCGAATACAGTTTACCGTCAATGATGATAGCGAGTCCCAACCCCCAGTTTACATTCACATAAATCAGGTTCTTCGGACATTTCTCCGAGCGCATGATATATTCTCCGTATGCCATTGCACGGCTATCGTTATCAATGCACACATTAATACCCAATCTTTCGGAGAACATCTCTGCCAAAGGTTTCTCACCAAAAGTCAGATGCGTATAGCTGCAGCCTGTTTCCGGATTTACTCGCCCGGTCATACCAATACAGATATTCAGAATCTTTGATTTGTCGCACGGAAGTTCATCGATAAATGTTTCTATTTCCTGACAAATATGTTCCAAACATTCCGGTGTATTTTCCAGCTTGAACGGAATTTCCATCTTGGTCTGAAGCACATCCCCCTTAAAGTTGATTGCCCCCAGGCTTAACGACTGCACCGCCATCGCTACCCCGATAAAATAGGCAGAATCCGCATTCAGTCCATACAAACTTGGATGACGACCTCCACTGGTTTCCAGTTTTCCACAATCGTTCACATATCCCTCCTTGCACATTTCATCCACAAACTTTGTCACGGTAGGCACACTTAGTCCCATCGATTTAGACAAATCTGTGATTGTAGTGCTTCCTGCATAAATCAGGTGCGTAATGATACGCTGCTTTACCAATGCACTTTTTACGCCTTTCTGTATATTCTTCAATAGAGTCTGACCCATATTTGTTATTTTTTATAGAAACATTTACAAATGTAGAATTTTTCTTTAAAAACTCATGCATAAAAAAACTATTTTTTTATTTGCCTTTCTGAGTAAGCTTTGATATATTTGCATGGGGTAAGAAAATTCTTATCACAAAGGAGAAAGAAACAAGTTAATTTAATTTCAATATTCAAAATTCTAACCACCATGAGATTAATCATTGAACCCGATTACAGTTCTCTGTCCAACTGGGCAGCAAACTATGTTGCAAAAAAAATCAACGCAGCTAATCCTACTAAAGAAAAACCGTTTGTATTAGGACTTCCCACAGGTTCATCTCCTCTGGGTATGTATAAGGCCCTGATTGAATTAAACAAGAAGGGAGTGGTATCATTCAAGAATGTAGTGACTTTCAATATGGACGAATACGTAGGCTTGCCGGAATCTCATCCTGAAAGCTACCATTCATTCATGTTCAATAACTTCTTTAATCATATTGACATCTGCAAGGAAAACATTCACATCCTGAACGGTAACGCAGCCGACCTGGAAGCTGAATGTGCCAACTATGAAAAAGAAATTGAAAAGTTCGGCGGTATCGACCTGTTCTTAGGAGGTATCGGTCCTGACGGTCACATTGCTTTCAACGAACCGGGCTCTTCACTGACTTCACGCACACGTGTGAAAACACTGACGACTGATACCATCATCGCCAACTCACGTTTCTTTGACAACGACGTGAACAAAGTGCCTAAGACAGCATTGACCGTAGGAGTTGGTACTGTACTTTCTGCTAAAGAAGTGCTGATTATCTGCAACGGCCACAACAAGGCACGTGCATTGCAGCATGCAGTAGAAGGCGGCATCACACAGATGTGGACTATCAGCGCATTGCAGATGCACCAGCACGGTATCATCGTATGTGATGAAGCTGCTACTGACGAACTGAAAGTCGGTACCTACAAGTACTTCAAAGATATTGAAAAGAACAACCTCTAATTCGCTGAATCATGAGAACCAATCTTAGCTCTCAAATTTCACTGAATCGCGTTTCCCCACGTTACTATCGTCCGGGAAACGCAGTAGAACGTTCTGTCCTGACGCGACTGGAAAAAATCCCGACCAACATCTTCGAAACAAGCGAAGAAGGTGTGGTACAGATTGCCAATGAAATTGTTGCAAAGATACAGGACAGACAGCGTGAAGGAAAATTCTGTACCATTGCCATAGGCACAGGCGCTTCCCTGCGTCCGCTGTTCACCGAACTGATTCGGAAACACAAGGATGAAGGCGTAAGTTTCCGTAACGTGGTATTCTTCAACCTGTATGAATATTATCCGCTGACCGAAGGTGCTGGAAGCAGTTTCAGCCACCTGAACAAGCTTTTCCTTTCACAGATAGACATTGACCGCCAGAATATCTTTACAATGGACGGTAGCATCCCTCAGGAAGCCATCATCGAACACTGCCGTTTGTACGAACAGCGTATACAGACCTTTGGAGGTCTTGATATGGTTATCATGGGAATCGGACGTGAAGGAAACATCGGTATGAACGAACCTGGTTCACATGCCAGCTCTACTACCCGCCTGATTTTGATTGATGCAACTTCTCGTTCTGAAGCTGCACATAATATCGGTGTAGACAATCTTCCTCCCTGCTCCATCACCATGGGTATCAATACCATTATGGGAGCCAGAAAAGTTTATATGCTGGCCTGGGGTGAAGACAAAGCTGACATCATCCGAAGTGCAGTGGAAGACAAGGTAAGTGATACACTGCCGGCATCTTACCTGCAGCTTCATGCCAACACTTCTGTTTGCGTAGACCTGGCTGCGGCAGCTCATCTGACTCGTATTCAGCGTCCATGGCTGGTAACCAGCTGCGAATGGAACGACAAACTGGTAAGAAGTGCCATCGTATGGTTGTGTACTACACTGAACAAGCCTATTCTGAAACTGACCAACAAGGACTATAATGAAAACGGCTTGAGCGAACTGCTGGCTCTTTACGGCTCTGCCTACAATGCCAACATCAAGGTATTCAACGACCTGCAGCACACCATTACCGGATGGCCGGGTGGTAAACCGAATGCCGACGACACCTATCGTCCGGAACGTGCCAAACCGTTCCCGAAACGTGTGGTGGTATTTTCTCCGCATCCGGATGACGATGTAATCTCCATGGGAGGTACATTGCGCCGTCTCGTTCAGCAGGGACATGAAGTACACGTGGCTTACGAAACTTCCGGAAACATTGCTGTAGGCGATGAAGAAGTGGTACGTTTCATGCATTTCATCAACGGTTTTAACCAGTTGTTCGAAAATAGTGAAGACAAGGTTATCAGCGACAAATATGCTGAAATCAAACAGTTCTTCTCTACCAAGAAAGAAGGCGACATGGATACACGCGACATCCTGACCATCAAAGGTCTGATTCGTCGTGGTGAAGCTCGTACCGCTTGTACGTTCAACCGTATTCCGCTCAGCCGCTGTCACTTCCTTGACCTTCCGTTCTATGAAACTGGAAAGATTGAAAAGAACCCGATCAGCGCAGCCGACGTAGAAATCGTGCTCAACCTGCTCCGCGAAGTGAAACCTCATCAGATTTACGTAGCCGGCGACCTGGCCGACCCGCACGGTACTCACCGCGTATGTACGGACGCTGTTTTTGCCGCTATCGACGAAGAAAAGAATGCCGGTGCGGAATGGCTGAACGACTGCCGCATCTGGATGTACCGTGGTGCATGGGCAGAATGGGAAATCGAAAACATCGAAATGGCCGTACCTTTGAGTCCGGAAGAACTTCGTGCAAAACGTAACTCTATCCTGAAACACCAGTCTCAGATGGAAAGTGCACCGTTCCTGGGCAATGACGAACGTCTGTTCTGGCAAAGAAGTGAAGACCGCAACCGCGGAACTGCTTCACTTTACGACCAATTAGGTCTGGCTTGCTATGAAGCTATGGAAGCATTTGTAGAATATAAACCTATTTAAGTGCATATCACATTTTAAGCCAAAAGACACAGAAACGCAGAAGTTCACCCCGAAAGGAAGAACTTCTCGTTTCCGTGTCTTTTTTATTTCTGTATTTACCAAATCTTTTTACCTGCATGAAAAAACTACTCATTCCCGCATTTGCATTTTGGCTCAGTTGCCTCTTCCCCTCGTGTACCTCGACTTCTCCCAACCATTTTCTGAAAGAGGCCGACTACCGTAACAAAGTGGAAGCTGATTTCGGACAGAAGAAGGAGATTCTCAACCGGGGAAATCTTTTTGACATCTTCAATGAAGACATGTCGCTGGAGGAACGGGAAGCCATGATGTTCCTGTATGCCTACATGACTCCGGGCGATATTTCGGATTACTCCGGAGAGTTCTATCTGAAAAATGTACGTCTGGCACTTCAGAACCGCAAAGAAACTTCATGGGGAGCCGGAATTCCCGACATGATATTTCGTCACTTTGTACTCCCTGTCAGAGTGAACAACGAAAACCTGGATAATGCACGCGAAGTGTTCCGCCAGGAACTGATGCCGCGTGTGGAAAAACTATCCATGTACGATGCCGTGCTGGAAGTAAACCACTGGTGCCATGAAAAAGTAATTTATACCCCGACCGACATCCGCACCAGTGCTCCGATGGCTACTGTTAAAACGGCTTACGGACGTTGCGGTGAAGAATCTACCTTCCTGGTAGCCGCTCTCCGTGCCGTAGGTATCCCTGCCCGTCAGGTGTACACTCCGCGCTGGGCACACACCGACGACAACCATGCCTGGGTAGAAGCCTGGGTGGACGGCAAATGGTACTTCCTCGGTGCCTGCGAACCGGAACCGGTACTGAACCTAGGATGGTTCAACGCCCCTGCCAGCAGAGGTATGCTGATGCACACCAAAGTATTCGGTGCATACGACGGACCGGAAGAAGTGATGAAAACCACTGCTAACTATACGGAAATCAACATCATCGACAACTACGGACAGAGTGCCCCCATCACTGTTACGGTGGTAGATGCTCAGGGTAAAGCTGTAGAAGGCGCACACGTAGAGTTTAAAATTTACAATTACGCTGAATTCTTCACCGTAGCCAACAAAACGACTGACGCACAAGGAAAAGCATCGCTTTCTGCCGGATTGGGCGACATGGTAGTCTACGCTTCGGCCAATGACCACTTCGGCTTGCAGAAAGTTTCTTTCGGAAAAGATAAAGAAGTCACATTGACGCTTTCTCACCGTCCGGGAGATGTATTTACCGATACCCTGCACATTGTGCCACCGGCTGAAAAAGCCAACTTCCCGGAAGTGACCGATGCACAGCGTAAGGAAAATACCCTGCGTATGGCTCAGGAAGATTCTATCCGTAACGCCTACGTAGCCAGCTTCCCGACTGAAGAAAAGGCCAAAGCTTTTGCAGAAGGACTGAAACTGGATGTGAACCAGACAAGCTCATACATTCTGAAATCCAGAGGAAACCATGCGGACATCATGCAGTTCCTGTCGAATGCTGCGGAAAAGGGACAGGGTGCCCGTGCATTGGAATTGCTCAGCACACTGGCTGATAAAGACCTGCGCGACACACCTTGCAGCATTCTGGAAGACCATTTGTATGCTACCGATGCGAAAGCTGACGTGAAAGAAGTGCTTGCCCCGCGCATTGCCACTGAAATGCTGACTCCTTACCGCACCTACCTGCAGAAAGCCTTGTCTGCCGAACTGGCCGCACAAATCAAAGCCGACCCGCAAGTGCTCGTGAAATGGTGTAAGGACAGCTTGTCTATCCGCAACGACCTGAGTACGATATTCACCATTACCTCACCCGAGGGCGTATGGCGCAGCCGCGTAACTGACTCACAGTCCAGAGACATTTTCTTTGTAGCTGCTGCCCGCAGCTTAGGTATCCCCGCCTGGAAGGATGAAGTAAATGGCAACATCTGCTACCGCCTCAACGGAAAACCGGTATTAGTGGACTTTGAAAGTTCGGAAGGTGGAAGTCTGTCGGAAGGTGTATTGAAAGCTACTTACCAGGCTATTCCTCGACTGGACAATCCGAAATACTACACTCACTTTACCCTGTCGAAGTATGACAACGGCACATTCCAGTTGCAGAACCATCCGGAAGATGCCAGCTGGGCTTCTCTGCTGAAAAACGGAAGCAGCATGTCGACCGGTTATTATATGATGGTAACGGGTAGCCGTATGGCCAACGGAGGTGTATTGAGCCAGGTTTCATTCTTCACTGTCGACAAAGGAAAGACCACAGTGACTCCTCTCTGCATGCGCAACAATACGGAAGAAGTACGTGTCATCGGCAGCTTCAATTCCGAAGCACTCTACACCCGTCCGGGCACAGACGAACAAGTATCTGTACTCAACACTACCGGAAGAGGATATTACATTGTCGGCGTATTGGGCGTAGGTCAGGAACCGACCAACCATGCCCTGAAAGACATCGAAGTAAAGAAAGCGGAATTTGAAAAATGGGGATGTACGATTGTACTGCTCTTCACTGACGAAGCGGCCTATAAGAAATTCGACCGCAAGGAATTCCCCAACCTTCCGTCGAACGTAGTGTTCGGTATAGACAAAGACGGAAGCATTCTGAAAATGATTGCTGAAAATATGAAGCTGGGCAGCAAACCCACCCTGCCTGTGATTATCCTGGGCGATACGTTCAACCGTGTAGTCTTCGAATCACACGGATACACCATCGGCATGGGCGAGCAACTGCTCCATGTTATCCACGGACTGTAAGCGCCTCAATGGTGCGACGCACCTTTTCGGGAGTCGTGACCGGATGAGCATATTCATCCATATCCGTACCTCCCATCGACAAAGCCGGATTGCGAAGAAGCATCCGGCTTTCTTTTTGTTCGCGCGCCGAAAAATGGAACTCACCGGCTCCCGTCGCACGGGCCAGTTCCGCAATGTTATGTTCGTTCACTCCGCAGCCCGGCATGATGATAATGCGATCACCCGCCTGCTTCACCAGTTCAGCCAGCAAGGGTGCCCCTTCCATGGCCGTAGGCATCTGGCCGGAAGTCAGCACACGGTTCACGCCCATGCCTATCAGTTCTTCAAGTGCCTCACGGGGTGACTTGACATAATCAAACGCACGGTGGAAAGTCACCGAAAGTCCTTTGGAAGCTTCCATCAGACGCTGCATGGCCGGCTTGTCCAGCTCGCCTTCCGGTGTAAGGCAACCGAACACCACCCCATCAGCTCCCGCCTGACGGGCAGCCCGAATATCTTCTTCCATAATCTCCAGTTCAGAAGGTGTGTACAGAAAATCTCCTCCACGCGGACGGATAATGACATGCAGACGGATGTCAATCAACTTACGGGCCACTTTTATCTCACCCAACGACGGAGTAGTTCCACCTTCCGGCATGCCGGCACACAATTCTACCCGATGAGCACCTCCCTGCTGGGCAGCCACGCAACTCTCTGCAGAGTTCGCACAAATTTCAAACATGTAGTTTTTCATCTCTCAGTCAACTTTAAACAGTGATTTTTTTCACCCTCAGAAAAGGCCTTTGCATTTAGCGGAAAACGCTTTGACGCTTCAATCAAAACGCAAGTGCGTTTTACATGAAACGCAAGTACGTTTTATATCAAACGCAAAGGCGTTTTAGCACAAACGTAGGAGCGTTTTTTCCGAAAGTACAAATCGCGATGTCCGAAGGCTGGTATCTATAAACAAAAAAGCTTATTAAACCGTTCTTTTTCAGTCTAATAAGCTTTATGTACGCCCGTGGGGAGTCGAACCCCAATCGAAGGAACCGGAATCCTTTATTCTATCCATTGAACTACGGGCGCAAATATCAATAAGCACACTTTCCAACGTCCTTTTTTGAGAAAGGATATTTCGAAAGCGTGACAAAAATACAATTATTCAGTCTTTTCTCCTAATTTTTTCCTGAAAAAATAGGGAGTGAAAACTAAAATAGTTGTACCCTTACACGCCTATACAACCTCACGCATCAGAACTGGAAGTAGATAAACGGCTGAATATCGCTACTTTTCACCTGAATGACCAGATAAATCAGTGCAATCATTATCAGTGCCTGGGCTATGAGCGGCATGCGTACCATGCCCCGGCTGCACGCATTCTGCCAGCTGTCGGGGCAGAAATGAAGCAAGAAGCCCACTCCCATCAGTGCAAACACTTTCCAGTAGCCCGTCAAAAGCTGCTCCAGCAATTCCGGATGAAAGGCTGTAAATATCTGGCGAATCATAGTCACCGAAGCCTCAAATGTGGAGTTTCGGAAGAATATCCAGCAGAAGCATACAAAATGGAAGGTCAGCACCACGGCAAAGAATTTACGTATTCCCCGGCTGCGATATTGCTTGGGACGTCCCAACAGGTTGCGGAAGAACTTATGCAAGGCCAATGCCACTCCATGCAATCCGCCCCACACCACAAAATTCCACGAGGCACCGTGCCACAAACCACCTAACAGCATGGTCAGTATCAGGTTAATGTAGGTACGGATTTTTCCCTTTCGGTTACCGCCCAGGGAGATATAAAGATAGTCGCGCAACCAGGACGACAGGGAAATGTGCCAGCGATGCCAGAAGTCGGTCACACTGTCCGACTTATAAGGGGAGTCGAAGTTAAGCGGGAAACGGAATCCCAACAACAAAGCAATACCGATGGCCATGTCACTGTAACCCGAGAAATCACAGTATATCTGTAAGGCATATCCGTAGACACCAAACAGGTTTTCCAGTCCGGAATACAATCCCGGATTATCGAATATACGTTCTACAAAGTTCACGCTGATATAGTCTGAAATCACCGCTTTCTTGAACAAACCGCTCACAATGAAGAAAACGCCCTGGCCGAACATTTCAGACGACACAAACAAGGGCTGACGGATTTGCGGGATAAAGTCGCGTGCACGCACGATGGGTCCTGCCACCAACTGCGGAAAGAAGGACACATAAAACGCATAATCCAGCAAGTTAGTCAGTGGTTTCAGGTCACGACGATACACGTCGATGGTATAACTCAGCGACTGGAAGGTAAAGAAGGAAATTCCCACCGGAAGGAATATGTCCAGCGGTTCAAACTGCCCATGCCACAACGGAGCCAGCATCTCATAAAAGAAATTGGTGTACTTGAAATAACAAAGCAATCCGAGGTTGATGCACAAACTGCATACTACCAACAGTTTCCGTTTCCAAGGCTGTACGGTCTGCTCCATTCTGCGAGCTAACAGAAAGTCGGACACCGTGACAATACCCAGTAGAAAGAAATAAAACCCGCTGCTCTTATAATAGAAATAATAAGAAAACAAGGTAACAAACAGCAGACGTGCCGTAGTCTTTTTCTGCAAAATCAGGTAAATCAGGCTGAATCCGAGAAAAAGCAGCAAGAAGAAGCCACTGCTGAAAATCATCGGTTGCGACGCATCGTACGTCAGCACATCCTTAAGTCTGTCCCAGTCAATTCCAAGTTCCGTCCAGTTGAGTTTCCACATAATTGTTGTATGATTTGATAATCGCTTCGTGCAATAATAATCCCTGTAAAATATATCCGTCCTGTGTAAAATGAATCTTGTCGCGCTGGAAATAGTTTCCGTTACTCCAGTTCAGACAAGCATAACGTTCACCTCCTACCACGTGATACATATCCCATATAGCGAGTTTCCGCGAAGCCGCATAATCCAGTTCTGTCTTTACCACTAATTTCGTGCGAGGATTGATTACTCTTGCGCCCCGTCGGCCATTACGGACATACGCTCCGGGAGGAGTAGTCAGCAGATACACCGCCTGCGGACATCCTTTCTTTAATTCTTCCAACAGGTTATCCATCTGTGCCAAGTGCTCCGCCGAAGAATAACGGCGGCCATGCGCTTCATTGGTGCCGAACGAAAGAATAACCAGGTCCGGATTCAGTTCGATAATCTGACGAATATTCTCAGGTGTAGCAAAAGAAGCACAAGTCGCTCCGTTCACTCCTACGATGTGGTATACAATCCCTGCGGATCCCGTTTCCTGCGCCAGTCCAGAAGTACGGTAACTCACCTGCATATCGAGCACGGCCTCCCGTCCGAAATCGTCTTCCAGCTGACGTCGTACAATATAAGGATACACATGCCCCCGCACATGGGAGTCGCCTATGTGCACGATACGCAACGGACGGTCGAGCACGGAAAGCTTCTGCCAGAAAGGCTCCAGTTCATGCGTAGGGTCTGTAATCGTATTTTCAGTTGTTCCCTTAAATCCGGCAGGCATCGGATTGCTGACTTCCACAAAACGCATCAGCTGCTGCATGGCCTCGCTGTCGGACACATGACCGGAATGACGGTCCGGACGCGACTTCTCCGGCAATGCATCCTGCGCTAAAAGCGGCAATGCCCCCAAAAGGAACCCGAAGAATATCCCCCAAAAACGTATCTCACTCCATTTCATAAGCTTTTCGTTTTTCGTACTGTTCCTTGCCGTACATCAACGTTTCAAACAAAAGTCCGGCAATGTGCTTTCCTCCCCTGAAATTGATGTGAGTATAATCATAATTGGCCATCTGAGGCTTGTGGTTCACCATCTCTACCATACTCCCTTCGCCTCCCATGGCTTCGAACATATTCCAGAATGCCACACCCGTTTCGGCCGCAAGTGCCTGCTGGTAACGAATCAGGCGCTTCACACCCGGCATGGTACGCAATTCGCCGTTTTCATCCTTGTTTTCTCTATCTCCCACCCCGACAATCAGGACAGAAGCCTCCGGAAAGGCCGTCTTCAAACGTTCCACTATCGGTTTCATCGCGTCCTTGTAATAAGTATAGTTCATTACCTTATCTGAAGCTACATTCAGCCCGTACTGCAACACAATCAAATCGTATGTACGCAGACGGTTATACTGACGAAGTATCGACATCGGAATATTACCCAACTGCTGTCCGCTGCTTCCACGGGTACTGAAATTATCGACTATCACACCTTGACGCGGATCCATCGTCACGGCATAGAACAAAGCTGTAGAATCCAGCTGCTCCACTTTCCAGCGAACAGAGCCGATACGTCCGTTCACAGACACAGACTGCAACTCTTCTTTTCCACCCACAGAAAATGGCTGTGCCTCGCCTCCATTGACAGATACAGCCAACCGCAAAGAATCGGAAGTCAGGAAATAACAGGTAGACACTTCGCAGGTATCAATATGCGACAAGAAGCGTTTCTCACCTTTCAGGCTGACATAAGCTCCCGAAGAAGGAATAAAATAATGATTGGAAATGTCCTGACGGGAACGGTCGAAATACGTGGAATCCGTAATGGAGTGACTGCTCCATCCACCAAACGAATGGTGTACCGTAGGGCGGAAACCGGCTATTTTCGTTGTGATGGGCACATATCCCACCCCACATCCGCCAAAACGCTTCTGCAACATTTCGCGCAAATCACCGGTCAGAATATCGGCCTCAATAAATGAATCTCCAAAATAGGCAATACGTACCGGGCGGTCCAAAGAAGAAACTTTTCCCAAAGCTTCATAAAAATACTCCATTCCACGCCCTGCAGAATCAGCATATTCTTCAATGCAGACCATTCCACTCTTGCAGGTATCCACAAAAGCGGGCTTTACGGGAAGCGGCAACACCAAGGTATCAGAATCCATAGGTTCTGCTATTTCCTTCTTTATACGAATGTCTGAAAGCAAATCAACCCTTCTCAAAGGTTCGCCACGAAAAGAAACAGACGGCAAAAAATGCATGGCAAACAGACCTGCCACCACCAGAAGGGTGAACAGAAAAGTGTATAACAATTTATTCTTCATGAACTTTCCTCTAAAACTGGGTGCAAAGATAGTGAAAGGTGAGAGCAATACCAAGCCAAAAGCTTGCTTTTGAGCGCAAGCATTGCCGAACCGTATCCTATCTTCGAGAAATCAAAGATAGTGAAAGGTGAGAGCAATACCAAGCCAAAAGCTTGCTTTTGAGCGCAAGTATTGCCGAACCGCATCCTATCTTCGAGAAATCAAAGATAGAGGAGTTTAAGTACAAAATTATCTGGTATGTTTCTCTCGAATATTCTTCAAGAAATCATCGACCATGCGGTAACCTTTTTCCGTGGTAATCCCCCGCATGTGTAGAATAGTGATTTCACTATAGATTTCGGCCAGCGGATAATGGTCTGTAATGTCTGAATAAATCAACAAGTCCATCTGCATGGCCATGGCCTGATTAATAATCTGGAAATTGATGTCGCTGCGAAAAATACCTTGCTCTACCCCCTTTTGAAAATAGGCCAGTGCATCAGCATCTCCCCTGCGACGGTCATCGTGTATATAGTCCAACACCTTGGAATATTTGCGCAAGTCACGAAAGAACAGAGGGTTTACCGAACACAACTCATTGAACTTACGCTCATAAAATGTAAGGATTACTTCCAGCACATTATTCGCGCTGGAAGCAATCTCTTGCATATACTCATTCATACAATGACGATAAAAACGGAAAACTTCCAGCAGAAGTTCTTCTTTATCTCCAAACAGTTCATAAAGCGTACGCTTGGATATAGAAAGCGAACTTGCTATATCGACCATGTGGACAGCCTTAATCCCCAAAGTCATAAAAGATTTGGAGGCTGTTTCCACCACACGCAACTTTAACTCTTCACGGTCGTTTTCCTTTCTTCGCCCTGCCATTATCTACATCAATGAATAATTCCTAATTTTGAAGTTTCCACAAACTGGATAATGTTTTCAATTTCCGGTCCGTTAGGAATCTGTTCACGAATACGTTCCAATGCATCATGCAATGAAGTATTTGCCTTATAAAGGATACGATATGCCTGTGCAATGTGTTTGATAATGGTTTCAGAAAAACCGGTATGCTCCAGCACCTTTGTATTGATGCTATAGAATGCAATCGGTTCATGGGCTGCTACAATATATGGAGGAATGTCCTTGATGAAACGGCATCCGCCTTGCACTACTGAGTAGCTTCCCAGACGTGTATTTCCCTGCATCAACACATTGGAAGTAAGGATAGCATTGTCATAGATAATACAGTTGCCCGAAACCTGTGAACCGTTACCGATAATGCAACGGTTACCCACTTCCACGTCATGAGAAAGACGGGCTCCACTCATGATGAAGTTGCCATCACCTACTTTCGTAGCATGTGAAGCATGTGTACCGCGAATAATCACGGCATTTTCACGAATCACATTATTATTGCCGATAATAGCCAGTGTTTCTTCACCTGTAAAGGCAAAATCCTGGGGAACTGCTGCCACAACAGCTCCCTGATAAACTGTATTTCCATTTCCCATACGTGTGCCGCTCATCAGACTGGCATAGGGCATAATCACGTTGTCATCGCCTATCTCTACATTCTTGTCGATATAGGCAAATGGATGAACCGTCACGTTCTTACCCAATTTGGCTGACGGATCTACATAAGCTAAAGGACTTATCATAGTTTTCTCATTTTAAGGTTAATCAATTTCTTCCTCCTCCCAACGCACTGTACAAGTTGATGACAGCTTGCATACGCTGGAAATTATCAGCTACCTCTGACAACTGTGCACTCAGCAGATTCTGCTGTGCGGTCAGGATTTCCAGATAAGTGGCATCTCCGCTCTGGAACAAGGCCTTGGTATAAGTCACTGCCTTATCCAACTGCTCTACCTGTCCACGGTCTTCCACCAGTTTCTTATTCTGTGTATCGAACAGATACAAAGCATCGCTCACTTCCTTTCCTGCTTCCAGAATAGTCTGCTGATAATTCATCTGAGCAATCTTTTCTTCTGCCTTTGAAACCTTCAGGTTGGCAATCAGCTTACCGTTATTGAAAATAGGCTGAGCCAATGAAGCCAAAGCCTGCAGCATAAATTCGCCCGGATTAGACACAGTAATACCTGATCCATTAGTCCATCCTGCCATACCTGTAATGTTCAAGCCCGGGTAGAAAGCTGCACGTGCGGAATTAGTTGTATAATAAGCAGCCGCAAGCGTCATTTCAGCCATCTTCACGTCCGGACGGTTTTCCAATAACTGCATCGGTACACCCGCTGCCAGTTCCTCCGGCATAATCTGTTCGTCCAATGTACTGCGTTCAATGGTCTGAGGAGCCTTAGCCAGCAGTACAGCAAGTGAATTTTCTGTTTCACGCACCTGACGTTTCAAATCCATCAATGAAGCCTCTACCTGATGGCTGGCAGCACGCATCTGTGCTACAGCGGCTTCAGTTGTCATACCTGCAATTTTCATGGCTTCCATTACTCGTACGTTTTCTTTATAGATAGCAGCCGTTTCGGTCGTAATTTCTACCTGACGGTCGAGCATCAGCAAAGAATAGTACACGTTAGCTATACCACAAATAATCTGTGAACGTACAGCCTGTTCTGCATACTGACTCTGTTCGTAGGCTACTTTCTGACCACGTTTGGTGTTCAGAATCTTTCCAAACAAGTCAATTTCCCAACTGGCTGCAACCGGAAGCTGGTATGCCTTTACATAGTTTCCACCTCCCATACTGGTCGTAGTACCTTGTGGAGCCAGATTAATGGAAGGCAAATAAGACAATTTGGCGGCAGTCAGCATTACTTTCGCTTCCTGTACACGGAGAGCGGCAGCCTGCATATCTACATTGTTAGCCAGTCCTTCTTCAATCAGTGCCTGCAACTTGGCATCGCGGAACACCTCCCGCCAAGGCAAGTTTCCCATGTTCGCCGTATCGGAAACAGCCAACGTATCCG
>ULON01031640.1_pt1 | contig 17153 bp, 9 predicted proteins | sample 1952571 | NCBI WGS metagenome assembly ULON01 (sample SAMEA4835603, study PRJEB28245) | human gut metagenome | biome: gut microbiome; material: fecal sample | place: Denmark | collected 2008
ACGCACACTCACCATCGGCAAGGAACTGGAAATCCGCCGCACGCTCTCCACTTCACACCTCTACAGCTCTGCCTTCGTGGTAGACAAAGAGGAGTTGTCCGCCGAAGGCATTCCCGGACGCTTCATCCTCACCGGTGCCGGTTGGGGGCATGGTGTGGGACTTTGCCAAATAGGTGCAGCCGTGATGGGCGAGCAAGGGTATAAGTATGATGCAATACTGCTGCACTACTATATAGGTGCCAGCATTGACAAGCTGTATGAATAATCGAATAGAACACAATAAATCAATATCATGAACCATACAAAAAACATATCGCCATGGGCATGGGTACCCACCTTGTACTTTGCACAAGGCATTCCATATTTTATCGTAAACAACATCTCCGTGATGATGTTTACTAAAATGGGCGTACCGAACGGAGAAATGGCCTTGTTCACAAGCCTGCTCTATCTGCCATGGACTATCAAACCCTTCTGGAGCCCGTTTGTCGACATCATCAAGACCAAAAGATGGTGGACCCTTTCCATGCAGATTCTGATGTCTGTGGCATTCATCCTGCTGACGCTGTCCATTCCACGGCCGGACGAGGCGACTATGGCGGCCGGAACAACCCCCATCAGCATGTTCAGCATCACGCTAATGCTGTTCATCATCACGGCTTTTGCCTCTGCCACACACGACATTGCCGCCGACGGCTTCTACATGCTGGCACTGAAACAGAGTGACCAGGCAGCCTTCGTTGGCATCCGAAGCACGTTTTACCGGCTCGCCTCTATCTTCGGACAAGGCGTGCTCGTAGCCATTGCCGGCGCCATCGAACTGAGAACCGAAAACATTCCGCTGTCATGGACCATCACGATGCTGGTTACAGCCGTTCTGTTCAGCCTGGTGACGTTCTATCACCTCTTTGCAGTCCCCAAACCCACCTCAGATAAGTCAACACTGGCTGCCGATGCCGCCACTGCAGGAGCCATATTCAGAGAATTCGGACGAACATTCGCCACCTATTTCACCAAACCGGGCGCATTGCTGGCCATCGTGTTCATGTTGCTGTACCGCCTGCCTGAAGCATTCCTCATCAAAATGTGTATGCCTTTCCTGGTTGCCTCCAAAGAATCGGGAGGTCTGGAACTATCGACAGCAGAAGTAGGTATCGTATACGGCACCATCGGAGTCATATTCCTCACCCTGGGCGGTATCCTCGGAGGATTGTTCGCATCACGCATTGGCTTGAAAAAATCCATCTGGTGGATGGCAGGATGCATGACTCTGCCATGCCTGACGTTTGTCTATCTTGCCATTGCCCAGCCCGACAATCTGTTTGCCATCTCCACCGCCATCGCCATCGAGCAATTCGGCTACGGCTTCGGTTTCACGGCCTACATGCTCTACATGATGTACTTCTCCGAAGGTGAATTCAAAACATCCCACTATGCCATCTGTACCGCATTCATGGCACTAAGCATGATGATACCAGGTATGTTTGCGGGATATATCCAGGAGGCTATCGGATATACGGACTTCTTCTGGTTGGTAATGATATGCTGTTTCGCCACGGTTGTTGTCACCATTTTTGCAGACAGAAGGATAGACCCGGAATATGGAAAAAAATGATTAATGGTTAATGATTAATGTTTTGTGAGTAATATTTAGTGATTGGTTATGAAGAGGACTATTATTATATCCTTGCTCTGCCTCCTTTGCGGAGGTGCGATGCAAGCACAGAAGATCAGAATAAAGACCGGTATCGAGGTACTGAAAGAACAGAATTTCCGATGCCTGGAAGGTAAGCGTGTAGGATTGATTACCAACCCGACGGGGGTGGACAACCGGATGAGGTCCACCATTGACATCCTGCACGAGGCGCCCAACGTGAACCTTGTGGCACTCTACGGCCCCGAACACGGTGTGCGCGGCGATGTGCACGCAGGCGACCATGTGACGGACATCAAAGACGCGACTACCGGACTGCCCGTCTATTCGCTTTACGGAAAGACCCGCAAGGCCACGCCGGACATGCTGAAAGATGTGGATGTATTAGTGTATGATATCCAAGACATCGGTTGCCGTTCCTTTACCTACATCAGCACCATGGGACTGGCCATGGAAGCCGCTGCCGAAAACGGCAAGGAATTCATTGTGCTGGACCGGCCCAATCCCGTAGGCGGATTGAAGATTGAAGGCAACTTGGTTGAAGATGATTGCATTTCTTTTGTAAGCCAGTTTAAAATTCCGTACCTTTACGCCCTCACTTGCGGTGAGCTGGCACTGATGCTCAATGGCGAGAAGATGTTGAAGGATGGGGAACAATGTAATCTCCACATAGTGAAGATGAAAGGCTGGAAACGCAAGATGGATTATACCCAAACCGGACTGCAATGGGTTCCCTCCTCTCCACACATTCCACATCCTCATTCTGCATTCTTCTACCCCGTCAGCGGCATTCTGGGCGAACTAGGATATATGTCTATCGGCGTGGGGTATACCATTCCGTTCCAGATGTTTGCCGCACCATGGATGGAAGCGGAAAAGCTGGCCGGAAACCTGAACCGTCTGAACGTACCGGGGGTCATCTTCAGACCGATGTACCTGAAGCCGTTCTATAGCGTAGGCAAAGGCGAGTTGCTGCAAGGTGTGCAAGTGCACATCATGGATTTCGGCAAAGCACCGTTGAGCGACCTGCAATTCCTGGTCATGCAGGAAGTCGCCGCCCTCTATCCTGACCGTGCCGTGTTTGACCATGCCGACAAGGGACGTTTCAACATGTTCGACAAAGTAAGCGGTTCGCGGCAGATACGCGAGCGCTTCTCGAAACGGAACCGTTGGGAGGACATACGCGACTACTGGTATAAAGATGCCGAAGACTTCCGTAAGTTGTCGAAAAAGTATTATTTATATAAATAAATTTACAGATAAATAAGGAAGGGAAAAGAGCCTGATACGGAGACTATTTCAGTCGTATACAGAACCACATTCAGTCGTATACTTAAATATATTCAGTATACGACTGAATGTACCCCCTCGTAAGACACGTTTACAGAGCACTTTGAAGCGAAGTGATGCAATAAAAAAAGTGAACATGAAAGAGCATAGTTACATGGCTTTCCTGCAGGAAGCAAAACAATTCATTCCGCAGGAAAGGATTTACACCGACGAACTTCGCCGGCTGGCTTGGGGTACGGATGCCGGTTTTTACCGACTGATTCCCCAGATTGTAATCCGTTCGAAAGACGAAGATGAAGTTTCACAACTGTTGAAACTGGCGAGCCGCCACGGGCTGCCCGTCACCTTCCGAGCGGCAGGGACCAGTTTGTCGGGTCAAGCCATTAGCGACTCCATCCTCATCGTAGCCGGCAAGAATTGGGAAAAATACAGCATATCCGCCGACTACGAACAGATAACCCTCCAACCGGGCATCATCGGACAACGTGTGAACGAACTGTTGGCTCCCTACGGCCGTAAGTTTGCACCGGATCCCGCCTCGGTGAAAAGCGCCATGGTAGGCGGTATTGTCATGAACAATGCTTCCGGCATGAACTGCGGTACGCACGCCAATAGCGACAAGGTGCTTATTTCCGCCCGTATTATCCTGATGGATGGTACCCTGCTGGATACCGGAAATCCCGTCAGCCGCGCCTCCTTCGAAGTGAGTCACCGTGACTTCATTCGCCGCATCTGCGAACTGCGCGATGAAATACGTACCAACGAAAAACTGGCCGAACGCATCCGTTACAAATATTCCATCAAAAATGTAACCGGGCTCAATCTGCTGCCCTTCGTCCGTTTCGACGACCCATTCGAAATCATTGCCCACCTCATGGTAGGTTCCGAAGGTACACTGGCGTTCCTTTCGGAAGTGACGATGAAGACTGAATATGATTATCCCTACAAGGCCAGCGCTATGCTCTACTTCAAGACCATCAAAGAAGCGAGCCGCGCTGTGGTAGCCATGAAGAAGCTGGTCGACGAAACCGGCGAATGGACAGTAAAAGGGGCTGAAATGCTAGACTATAAGAGCCTTTCTTCCGTCAATGACCCCGTATTCCTAAAATACAAAGGCAAAGTTGCCTCCTCTGCCCTCCCCGGCGTGGAGCCCGGCGACGAAACCGGGTTGACAGCAGTGCTGACCGAAACCAAAGCCCGTACCCCGGAAGAACTGCAACAGAACATATCTGCCATTGAAGCTTGCCTGCAAGCCTTCACCACCTATATTCCGGTACGCTTCACCGACCGTCCGGAGGAATATTCCAAATACTGGGCCATCCGTTCCGGCATCTTCCCCTCTGTGGGAGGTACGCGCCAGCCGGGAACCACTTGCCTCATCGAAGACATCGCCTTCCACATTGAAGACCTTCCGGAGGCAACGGCAGAACTGCAACAGCTCATAGCCCGCCACGGATATAATGACGCCTGCATCTACGGCCATGCTCTCGAAGGCAACTACCACTTCATCATCAACCAGTCCTTCAGTACCCAAGCGGAAGTGAAACGCTACGAAGACTTGATGAATGACATCAAGACCTTGGTAGTAGATAAATATGACGGTTCCCTAAAAGCCGAGCATGGCACGGGCCGGAATATGGCTCCCTTTGTCCGCCATGAATGGGGAGATGACGCCTACAAAGCCATGAAAGCCGTCAAAGAGCTGTTTGACCCACAAGGATTGCTAAACCCCGGTGTCATTTTCAATGATGACCCGCAATGCCATATCAAGAACTTCAAGCCGCTGCCTTTATTAGTGATGAGTGACAAGAGACAAGCTACGTCACTCGTAGCTGACAAATGCATCGAGTGCGGTTTCTGCGAAGTCAACTGTCTCTCCTGCGGCTTTACCCTTTCCTCGCGCCAGCGTATCGTGTTGCAGCGCGAAATATCCCGGCTGAAACAAAGCGGTGAGGACCCGACACGCCTTGCACTGCTCGAAAAACAATACCGCTATCCCGGCAACCAGACTTGTGCCGGAGACGGCCTCTGCTCCATGTCGTGCCCGATGGGTATCAATACGGGCGACCTTACCCATATAATCCGCCAGGAAGCATTACCCAAAGGCAGTCTGGGATACAAAGCCGGAGACTTTGTCGCCAATCATTTCGCTGGTGTCAAGAGTGCACTGCGTCCCGTATTGTCCTTAGCCAACTTCGGACATTCACTATTAGGGACAAAGGCGATGAGCGGCATTACCAAGGGGCTGCACAATGCATTAGGCATACCTCTATGGACGCCGGCTATGCCGAAAAGTTATCAGTTACAAGCTACGGAGTTACAAGCTACAAGCACTATGCAGCATAATAGCGCAGCACTTGTAGCTCGTAGCTCTGTAACTCGTAACTACAAAGTCGTCTACTTCCCCAGCTGCATCAACCAGACTATGGGTCTGGCAAAGAAGTCTCCCGTAGAGCAGCCATTGGTAAATAAAATGGTGTCCTTGTTGCAAAAAGCCGGTTACGAAATCATCTTCCCGAAAGATATGGACAAGCTTTGCTGTGGCACCATTTGGGAAAGTAAAGGGATGCTGGACATTGCCGATCGCAAGACAGCCGAACTGGAGGCCGCACTTTGGGAAGCCAGCGAACAAGGCAAATACCCCGTCCTCTGTGACCAAAGCCCTTGTCTGCACCGCATGCTCGAATGTATCAAGAAGATGAAACTGTATGAACCTGCAGAATTCATCTATACATTCTTACGTGAGAAGCTGATTTTCACACCTATTAACCGCCCCGTAGCAATCCACATCACCTGCTCCATGCGGAAAATGGGACTGGCAGATACCATTATAGCCCTTGCACGCCTTTGCTCCAGTAAAGTCATCGTGCCGGAAGAAGTAGGTTGCTGCGGTTTTGCCGGAGACCGGGGATTCACCTATCCTGAGCTGAACTCGTACGCCCTACGCAAACTCCGCCCGCAAATAGAAGCGTCCGGAGTGAATATAGGCTACTCTAACAGCCGTACTTGTGAAATCGGATTGACAACAAACTCAGGTATCCCCTATGTATCCATTGCCTATCTGGTAGACGAATGTACAAAGGCAGCTGATAATTAGGATTGATAATTAACTTAACACACAAATATTACAATGAACAGTACAAAAGTAAGTAAACGCATCCTTGCACTCGACATTCTCCGTGGTGTCACCATCGCAGGTATGATTATGGTAAACAACCCCGGTTCGTGGGGACATATCTATGCCCCCTTGCGGCATGCAGAGTGGAACGGTCTGACCCCCACCGACCTCGTCTTTCCCTTCTTCATGTTTATCATGGGAATTTCCACATACATTTCCCTGAAGAAATACAACTTCGAGTTCAGCCACGCCGCCGGCATGAAGATACTGAAACGCACCATCGTCATTTTCCTTATAGGCATGGCTATCGGCTGGTTCTCGCGTTTCTGCTATTACTGGGCCTCCGCTCCGGACGACCTCAGTTTCGGAGAGAAGCTATGGGCTTCCGTCTGGACATTCGACCGTATCCGTATTCTGGGTGTCATGCAACGGCTGGCCCTTTGCTACGGAGCAGCCTCCATCATTGCACTAACCATGAAGCATAAACATATACCTTATCTGATAGCCGGCCTATTGACAGGCTACTTCATACTGTTGATGTGCGGCAACGGTTTCGCCTATAATGAAACAAACATTCTTTCCGTGGTAGACCGTGCCATCCTGACCCCTGCACACATGTACAAGGATAACGGCATAGATCCCGAAGGTTTGTTAAGCACCATTCCTGCCATTGCACATGTGTTGCTGGGCTTCTGTGTAGGGCGGCTGATGCTGGATGGCAACAAGTCGGAAGACCGTGCCTCATTTCTCAATTCGCAGCTTATCACACTGTTTCTGGTAGGTGTTATCCTTACTTTCTCCGGTTTCCTGCTAAGCTACGGTTGCCCCATCAACAAGAAAATATGGTCTCCTACCTACGTACTCGTCACTTGCGGACTGGCATCCAGTTTTCTGGCATTGCTTATCTGGATTATTGATGTGAAAGGCTATAAGAAGTGGAGCATGTTTTTCGAGGCATTCGGTGTGAATCCGCTGTTCATGTATGTATTGGGCGGCGTACTTAGCATACTTTTCGGTAGTATCAGTTTCCCGTGGGGAGACAGCAGCATCAGCATACACGGATTCTTATACAATATAGTCCTCATGCCCGTTTTCGGTGAAACCGCCGGTTCCCTTGCCTTTGCCCTGCTGTTTATCGCCATTAACTGGTGTATCGGCTACCAGTTGTACAAACGAAAAATATATATCAAAATATAAGGATTAGGGGTTAGTGATTAAGGATTAGTGATTAATACGTTGCCTATAATTAAGAAACAGTATCACCTACCATTAATCACTAATCCTTAATCACTAACCCCTAATCCCTAATCATTAAACATTATTTATATGATTCTAATAGCAGACAGTGGCTCTACAAAGACCGATTGGTGTGTTGTAGAGAATGGAGTACTTCTCCAACAGATATTCACGAAAGGGACGAACCCTTTCTTTCAGTCGGAAGAGGAAATCAGTAATGAAATAGCAACAGCGCTATTACCTCAGCTGAAGACAAGTGAGCTGGATGCCGTATACTTTTATGGTGCAGGATGCGGATTTCCCGACAAGATAAGTATGGTGCACCGTGCCATAACCAAACACCTCAGTGTGAAAAATGAAGTGGAAGTCAATACCGATATGCTGGCTGCCGCACGTGGCCTCTGCGGACATGACTCAGGCATTGCCTGCATCATGGGGACCGGCTCCAACTCATGTTATTATGACGGAAAAAGCATTGTCACCAATGTATCTCCTCTGGGATTCATCTTGGGAGACGAAGGCAGCGGAGCCTGCTTGGGCAAACTGTTGGTAGGCGATATCTTGAAAAATCAGATGACACCCGAGCTGAAAGAGAAATTCCTCAAACAGTTCGACCTGACACCTGCTGATATCATCGACCGTGTCTACCGTAAACCTTTCCCCAACCGTTTCCTGGCAAGCTTGTCACCATTTCTTGCACAGAATCTGGGTGAACCTTGTGTACGCGCTCTGGTACTGAACAGCTTTAAGGCATTCCTTAAACGCAATGTCATGCAATATGAAGACTATCAGCATCAAAAAGTACATTTCATCGGTTCCGTAGCCTTCTATTACAAGGAAGTTCTGGCAGAAGCTGCCAAAGAAATGGGTATCCAACTGGGTGCAATCATCAAGAGCCCCATGGAAGGACTCATCAAATATCACAACTGAAAGTGACAAATCGTAAATAGTAAATCGTCAAATAGTAAATAGCCTTATGTTCGTAAAAATCTCAGAGCAACCATCGCTCTACAATGACTTGGAAAAGAAATCAGTCCGTGAAATTCTGGAAGACATCAATACCGAAGACCAGAAAGTGGCGCTTGCCGTACAGAGGGCAATCCCTCAAATAGAAAAGTTGGTAACCCAGATTGTGCCCCGCATGAAACAAGGCGGACGCATCTTCTACATGGGTGCGGGTACCAGTGGACGTCTGGGCGTACTCGACGCTTCGGAAATTCCACCGACTTTCGGTATGCCCCCCACGCTGGTTATCGGCTTGATTGCCGGTGGTGACACTGCATTGAGAAATCCGGTAGAGAATGCCGAAGATGACATTCACCGCGGTTGGGAAGAGTTGACGGAACGCAATATTACAGATAAGGATACGGTCATCGGTATTGCTGCATCCGGTACCACCCCCTACGTGATTGGTGCCATGCACGAGGCACGCGAACACGGCATACTGACCGGCTGTATCACCAGCAACCCGGACTCTCCAATGGCAGCAGAGGCAGATGTAGCCATCGAAATGATTGTAGGGCCTGAATATGTGACGGGAAGCTCACGCATGAAATCGGGAACAGGACAGAAAATGATACTGAATATGATTACTACTTCCGTCATGATACAGTTGGGACGCGTGAAAGGCAACAAAATGGTGAATATGCAGCTCAGTAACAAAAAGCTTGTGGACCGTGGTACCCGTATGATTGTAGAGGAACTCGGACTGGACTATGGCAAAGCCAAGGCGCTGCTGTTGATGCACGGTTCGGTGAAAAAGGCAGTGGATGCGTACCGGATTTAGCTATTACTCACTCTTAAATTCCTTTATTATGAAAGCAATATATTTTTTTCTCTTTTCTCTTTGTCTGCAAGCTGCCACCGCGCAACCCTTGCAACGCGTAGCCCCTGAACAAGTGGGAATGGACTCACGCAAGTTGATGTATGCTGACGAAGCGATTGAAACAGCCATCTCCAACAAGGATATTCCCGGTGCCGTACTTGCTGTAGTACGTAACGGCAAGATGGCCTATCTGAAAGCTTACGGCAACAAGCGTATTTATCCCAATGTGGAGCCTATGACTGCCAATACTATCTTTGATATGGCATCTTGCAGCAAATCCATGTCGACCGCCGTATGTACGATGATACTGGCAGAACGCGGCAAGCTCCGTATGCTGGACCCCGTCAGCCTCTACATACCCCATTTCAAGAATTGGGAAAGCGAAGACGGCAAAGAGAAAAAGGTAATCCGCATTGCCGATTTGATGACACACACTTCCGGTCTTCCTCCCTATGCACCGGTAGCCGAGCTAGAAAAGCAGTACGGTTCTCCCAATCCTGATGGGCTTATGGAATATATTGCTACTTGTAAACGCGACTTCAAGCCGCAGACTGATTTTCAATACAGTTGCCTCAACTTCATCACTTTGCAGCACATTATCGAGACTATAAGCGGACAGAGCCTGCGTGACTTTGCACGTGAAAACCTATTTGATGTACTCGGCATGGAGCATACCGACTATCTGCCTTGCCAACGTGATAAGGATGGTAACTGGATTACGATAGTTGACAAAGGAACGAGAAAACAAGGACACAAGGAAAACAACGTAGCCAATTCTCAATTTTCAATTCGCAATTCTCAATTGAATAACATTGCCCCCACTGAAAAGCAACCTAATGGACAAGTTCTCTGCGGACAAGTTCATGACCCGCTGGCACGTGTCATGAACGGAGGTATCAGCGGTAATGCAGGAGTATTCTCTTGTGCTGATGATATTGCCATACTCTGCGCAGCCCTGCAAAACGGAGGTGAATGGAACGGACGCCGCATCCTGAGTCCGCTGGGTGTAAAAGCCATGCGTACTGTGCCACGCACTACCGCCAGTCTGGGACGCACTCTCGGTTGGGATAATTTTACAGCCTATGCCTCCAACAATGGAGATTTGTTTGGTCCTAATACCTATGGGCATACCGGCTACACGGGTACCTCCATCATTATCGATCCGGACAATGACACTTCCGTCATACTCCTTATCAACGCCGTACATCCGGAAGACGGACACAGCGTAGTTCGCCTGCGTTCATTGGTTGCCAACGCTGTGGCGGCTTCCATCTACCCCATTCCGCGTATTTATACAGACCATTACTACAAACGTTTCCTACAGTTTATGGATGAGCCTGCCATTACAAGCAAGGACATCGTCATGCTTGGCAATAGCCTGACTGAAGGTGGCGGTGACTGGTCTGCCCGTCTTGGTAAGAAGAATGTACGTAATCGCGGCATCATCGGTGATGAAGTGATGGGTATCTATGACCGCCTGCATCAGATACTTCCCGGACATCCCGCCAAGCTGTTCCTGCTTATCGGAGTCAATGACATTTCCCATGACTTGGCACCAGACAGTATTGTAGACATGATTCGCATGACGGTGGAACGCATCCGGAAAGAATCTCCCGACACAAAACTCTACCTACAAAGCCTACTCCCTTTCAATGAAAGTTTCGGCCGATACAAAAAACTGACTGGAAAGACAGATATGGTTCCTGAAATCAACTCCCGTCTGGAGGCGTTTGCCAAAGAGGAAGGCATTGCCTATATCAATCTTTTTCCACTATTTACAGAGAAGGGAACAAATGTACTACGCAGTGAGTTGACCGGCGACGGACTGCATTTGAATGAGGATGGATACAAAATCTGGGTAAAGGCCATTAAGAAGAAAATATAAAACGAACCAGTCTCCGAACGTCTGCCACACTACCAACAGGCTAAAGAAGACATCTCTCCATTAACTAGATTCCCCCTGCCATAGACATCTATAGCAGGGGGAATTCTTATATTCGGGGCGTTTCGGCACACACCCTCTTTTATCTCATTCGGCAAAGCTAACCAGTTGCAAGTCAAACGTCAACAGAGAGCCTCCGGGGATTGTATTTGTAGAATAAGGAGCAGTATAATCATTTATACCATATCCGCTTTGATAAGGGATATACAACATCCACCGCTCACCCATCCGCATAAGCTGCAAGGCAGCTGCCCAACCGGCAACGACACCCGAAACTTCAAAATCCACGAATGAATCAAAAACCGTAGGTTCTTTTACCGGAGGAATAGGTATATCGCGGTCAATAGCACTATAACCGTCAAAGCAACCGTCGAATTCTTCGCCATTCACATAAGTCCCATAATAATAAGCATTCACCTTTGAATGATAACCCGTATACAACGGGCGTTCACCCGTCTCATTCTTCACAAGCTTCTTGCAATAGACATACTGAGCACCTTCAGAAGTGCTTGCAGTCGTCTGTATGGCATACAGTTTCCCGAGTTCCATAGCATCGGCCTGCTCTGCTGTGGCGACATAATTCTCGCCAGTCAGCCTTTTTATCGAGTCAACAAAAGCCTCGCCGCGTTCTCTCCAATTATCATACTTTCCAGCCTCTTCCACTTCTTCACAAGAGATAAAAGCACCCACCAGCAACAGCAAGAAAGGCAAAAACAAAAGGGACTTTTTCATTTACTATTTTACTATTTTACTATTTACTATTTCAGTTTGTTCACGCACCGGTCTATTCCATAACCGCTTTATTGCAAGGTTTTCAGCAACGATGTGATGCTTACACGGTCTGCAATAATATTATTCAGTTCAGAGATAGCCACGCGCTCTTGCTGCATGGTGTCACGATTACGCAGTGTCACACAGTTATCTTCCAAAGTCTGATGATCCACGGTGACACAGTACGGAGTACCAATGGCATCCTGGCGGCGGTAACGCTTACCAATAGAATCTTTCTCATCATACTGACAATGGAAGTGGAACTTCAGATTGTCAATGATTTCGCGCGCTTTTTCGGGCAGACCATCTTTCTTTACCAACGGCATTACGGCCAGTTTCACCGGTGCCAGTGCAGCAGGCAACTTCAAGACAACACGGGATTCACCGCTATCCAACGTCTCTTCACAGTAGGAAGCCGACATGATGCTAAGGAACATGCGGTCTACACCGATACTAGTCTCGATGACATACGGGGTATAGCTTTCGTTGGTTTCCGGATCGAAATACTTGATGTTCTTGCCGGAGAACTTCTCATGCTGGGACAAGTCGAAATTTGTACGGCTGTGAATACCCTCTACTTCCTTGAAACCGAAAGGCATCAAGAACTCAATGTCTGTAGCAGCATTAGCGTAGTGGGCCAGTTTGTCGTGGTCGTGATAACGGTAATGGTCATCACCGAAGCCCAGCGCCTTGTGCCATTTCAGGCGAGTAGCCTTCCAACTCTTGAACCAGTCAAGCTCTGTACCCGGCTTCACAAAGAACTGCATTTCCATCTGCTCGAACTCGCGCATACGGAAGATGAACTGGCGGGCTACAATTTCGTTACGGAAAGCCTTACCAATCTGGGCGATACCGAAAGGAATCTTCATGCGACCGGTTTTCTGTACATTAAGGTAATTTACGAAGATACCTTGTGCCGTTTCCGGGCGAAGGTATATCTTCATGGCACCATCGGCGGTAGACCCCATTTCTGTTGAGAACATCAGATTGAACTGACGTACCTCTGTCCAGTTCTTTGTACCACTGATAGGGCAAACGATTTCTTCGTCAAGGATAATCTGACGGAGTTCGTCCAGATTATTATCGTTCAAAGCCTTGGAAAAACGTTCATGCAAGGCATCACGTTTGGCCTGGTGTTCCAGCACACGACCGTTGGTACTGCGGAACTGAGCCTCATCGAAAGCCTCACCAAAACGCTTGGCAGCTTTGGCCACTTCTTTGTTTATCTTGTCATCGTACTTAGCAAGCTGGTCCTCTATCAACACATCGGCACGATAACGTTTCTTGGAATCGCGGTTGTCAATCAAAGGGTCATTGAAAGCATCTACGTGTCCGCTGGCTTTCCAGATGGTGGGGTGCATAAAGATTGCTGAGTCGATACCGACAATATTTTCGTGCAGCAGCACCATACTCTGCCACCAGTATTGCTTGATGTTATTTTTCAGTTCCACACCCATCTGACCATAGTCATACACAGCTCCCAGTCCATCATAAATCTCGCTGGAAGGGAACACAAAACCATATTCCTTACAGTGTGATACGAGTTTCTTAAAAACGTCTTCTTGTGCCATTTTCTGTTGTATCTAAATTAATTTGAATCTTATTTTCAGCTAAAAAGCGCCACAAAGATAGGGATTTATATCGTAAGTAGGACACGGAGGGTATTAATTTATCTTATTACCAAATAAAAGAAGAAGCTACCTCATAACTCCGAGGCAGCTTCTTTCCCAATTTTACCCAATTACAATTAATTTACCTAAGCACTACAAATCAACCTAATCACAACCAAGAATAATATTATACTCACCTTCAGCGTTTTATCGTATTAACAGTCTCTTGTGGTTTCAATATGTCATTTGTTTTTTCCACAACTGATACCACATCAACATCAAGTGCAGCCTTAATATCCTTGGAAGAGGTTCCAATCAAAAACTTATAATTTCCAGCATCCACTACCCATGAAGAAGAAGCTTCATCATAAGAAGCCAAATCCGTAGTGTTCAGTTTCAAAGTGGCAGTAACAGTCTCACCTGGCCTCAATTCCTTAGTTTTGGTAAAAGCTTTAAGTTCTTTTTCCGGTTTGTTCATCTGAAACCTATTGGGAGCGGAGACATAAAGCTGAACAACCTCTTTCCCTGCAAACTTACCAACATTCTTCACATCAATAGAAACAGAATATATACCATTATCAACTTTGACAGACGGATTGACATACTCGAATGTTGTATACGAAAGACCATAGCCGAAAGGATAAGACACTTGCTTTCCGAAACTATCGAAATAGCGATAACCGACAAAAATATCTTCTTCATAATCCGTATAGTCTACATTCTTCACTGAAGAGCTTTTGTCCTCCTTATTCCTCACATCTGTATTAGCCCTAGCATCCATAGGAAAATTGGTCGAAGAAGCAACGTCCATCAACTTGTTCGGGAAAGTCATTGTCAACTTACCCGATGGAGATACCTTACCGCTCAACACATCCGTCACACTATTTCCACCCTCCTGTCCTGCCTGCCAAGCCAGCAAAATAGCATCCGGTAGTTTTTTCCAAGAAGCTGTTTCGATTACACCTCCGATATTCAATACCACCACCACTTTCTTCCCAGCAGCATGGAAAGCTTGGCTGACGGACTTCAGCAGTTGCAATTCTTCCTCACTCAGTTCAAAATCACTGACATTACGGTCTACAAATTCACCGGAAGTACGTCCCAGCGTAACCAATGCAACATCCGCTTTAGCAACTTGTTCTGACAACACCTTTGTAGTAGGGATAAGTTCTGTCGGGCGAGGTACCGGCATAAATCTGGAGAAAGGCTGAGACGAGTCAGGAGTATTTTTCTTATTCTCGGCCTCAATATACTGTTCATAATCGGCCTTCAATGCTTCATCTATCTGGTATCCAGCATTCTTCAAACCATCCAATAATGAGACTGTATAGGCACGATTCACATTACCTGAGCCGGTACCTCCTGCTATGAAATCATAGGAAGTACACCCGAAAAGAGCTATATTTCTGACCTTCCTTTCAAATGGCAAGGTTTCGTTATTATTCTTCAACAAAACCATTCCTTCAGTCGCTGACTGGCGGGTAACTGCTGCGTGCGCCTTCAAATCAGGTTTATTGGAATATTTGTATTCTTTAAAATGAGGAGTTTGGAGAATAAGTTCAAGAACACGCTTCACATTACGATTCAGTATGGATTCATCCAATTTTCCGGATTTCACCCCTTCGATAATCATATCATACTGGTTAGCCCTTCCCGGTTGGAGCATATCATTACCTGCTATCATCTGAGCCACGGCATCCTTCCCTCCAAACCAGTCAGTTACCACCATACCCTCGAAATTCCACTCATCACGCAATAAAGTGGACAGCAAGTCTGTATTCTCAGAAGCATAGGTGCCATTAATATGATTGTAAGAGGACATTACTGTCCATGGTGCCGATTCCTTCACTGCAATTTCGAACCCCTTCAAATAGATTTCCCGTAAGGCACGAGGAGTGATACGAGCATCATTAGCATTCCGATTGGTTTCCTGGTTGTTAACAGCAAAATGTTTGATGGAAGTTCCCACTCCGTTGCTCTGTATCCCTCTAACATATGCAGCAGCTATCTTGCCAGACACCAACGGGTCTTCGGAATAATATTCAAAATTACGCCCGCACAAAGGATTCCGATGGATATTCAAAGCAGGAGCCAGTAAAACATCCGCACCATATTCCAACACTTCATTACCAATTGATTTTCCAACTTCCTCTACCAAATCCTGATTCCAAGTAGAAGCAAGTAACGTACCGATAGGAAAATGTGTACAATAATAAGTAGCAGAATCCCCTTCGCGGATAGGATCTATACGTAAACCTGCAGGTCCATCAGCCAACACAATGGCAGGAATTCCCAAACGGGGTATCGGATAAGTAGTACCTGCTGCACCGGGAACCAACTTCTTTGTAGTGCCAATCACCGTACTGTCACCCGAAGTACCCACCATTCCGGTACCGATAACCAAATGTGCCTTTTCTTCCAAAGTCATGGCACCAATAACATCCTCAACAGAATCTTTACCCAATTGAGGAGCCGCAGGGCCACAAGCGCTCAACACGCCTGCAGCCAACAGCAAATAAAACAGTTGTTTTTTCATAGCCTAGTCAGATTTATTTAAACAACTTGGGAGCAAATACAGAGAGATAAATACGCCAGCAGGTCCATACATGTCCACCAGGAGTTTCCATAAACTCATATTTATATCCTTTTTTATCCAAATCAGCGCGATAAGCTGCATTGTTTCTATAAAGAAAATCGTCTTTACCGATACCCAACCAGTAAAGTTTGGGAGCCTTATCAAACTGAACAGCTAACTTTTTATCCATATCCTGATAAACCGGACTATTTTTCTGACCTGCACTCTGGACATTAAGGGCCGCAGAGAATAAACCTACATAGTCGAACATATCAGGATAGTTCAAAGAAATATTGGCAGAATGAAAACCACCCATTGAAAGCCCCGCAATAGCACGATGAGCTTTGTCCGCTTGTACACGATAATTACTTTCTACAAACGTGATAATCTCAGGGAAATAGGCTTCAAAAGCACCGTCCATGGTTCCATTCTTCATATGGTAAGGTTTATAGTATCCCAGACTACTCTCACCAGGTGCAGCCTCCATGGCAGCATGCCCATTGGGCATCACGACAATCATCGGTTCAGCCTTGCCTTGTGCAATCAAATTATCGAGAATCTGTGCAGCACGTCCAAAAGTTGTCCACTCATCTTCATCCCCTCCCATACCATGCAATAAATAGAGTACCGGATACTTCCTATCACCGGATTGTTCATAACCTGCCGGCGTGTAGATATTGATACGGCGATCCATTTTCATACCATCAGAGTGATACCAACGATGGGCCAATGTTCCATGAGGAACTTTATTTACCTTATATAAATCTGCCTTACCATTCCCTACAATAAACACATTGCTTGTGGTAGCAAAGTCACGATAGACATAAACATTGTTAGGGTCTATAGTCGGCACACCATCTACCATGAATTCATAGCTATAAAGTTCTGAATCCAACGGCTTGGTAGTATAGGTCCAAATTCCTTCTGAATTCTTTGTCATGTCTATCAAACCTGCTCCCACCATACCTCCAATGTGTTGTCCCTCCGCCTTTTCGGCAAAGTCACCTGCTATCTGTACCCTCTTGGCATCGGGAGCCTTGAAGTTAAAAGTCACTGTGTTGTCTTTATTCACGATTGCAGACTCGAGGTCCTGCGCAACAAACAAATTCTGCTGGGCAGACATTTGCAGTCC
>ULON01001580.1_pt1 | contig 16844 bp, 8 predicted proteins | sample 1952571 | NCBI WGS metagenome assembly ULON01 (sample SAMEA4835603, study PRJEB28245) | human gut metagenome | biome: gut microbiome; material: fecal sample | place: Denmark | collected 2008
TGCTTCCAGATTGTCGGGGTCTCCACTTCGTACATCGTTAGCCCATATACGCATGCATTTTATATCTTCATTTATACATAAGGCTAAGGAAGATGCCTGATTGTTGATTTTTGCTTGAATGGTTTGTTGCCATAATTGTTTCTTTAAAGGCAAAGAAGCATCCAGCTGTTTCCTAAAACGTTCGTTTTGGGTAGTGTTACCATAGAGAGGGAGCATTAATCCTACAGGCATACTTTTGCTGTCACAGGTAATAAGTGCACAATTATTTTCAAGTAATGCTTCAATAGCTCCGGAAGTAATGGTGATTTGTTTATTATCCAAAACAACAACGCCTATATCTTCAATGGGGTTGGTTATTTCAGATTTACGTTTCATCGCTTCTGGAAGTGAAGAGCATTTCTCCACTTCCGGAAGTTTTATGACAAGTTGGGCATTACGTAATGATAGGTATGCTGGGTTACCAAAATATAATGTTTTCTTTATCATAGGCTAATTGACGTTATAATGTTTCCTAGTCTGTCTGTTTTGATGGGGATGCATATTTCTTTTATAGATAGTTTCTCATCTGAGAATTCAGTTTTATTTAATGCCCCATATTCTTCTTTATCTATTAGTATATTGGCAATATAATATGGAATAGCATAAAGCCTATTCCCTGTGCAACTCACCATCTTATAAATTCTATCTTTTTGTATTGGTTGGTTAATATGTCCATTTTCTATTTCTTCTTTTGTTGGTACATATACTAAATCATTAGGTGATAATATAAATTTGGGCAGATTACCCTTTTCGTTTTCGGGTGCTGGTGACAAGCCTTTTTTCAGTCGTTCAATGACCACATTTAATGGAATAGAGGCGAAACTGCGTTTATGGGCAGTTTCATATATTGCAAAGAACAGATTAGTACCTTTTGCGGCTTCTACGAACTTAGTAGATTTATTTCCTGTTTGTCCAACAGCGAATTTATCGGCTTGTTCGTATGTTCTGACTTTATAAATTGGTTGATGAAAATTTCCATTATTTAGGAACATAATATTTTTATTCATTTGTTCAATACCTTCAGGTGAGAAGGCTTGTTCCGGATTATTGCCATTCTGCTCCAAATGGCGCAGTAAAATTTGTTGGATTCCTGTATCTGCAACTTTTTCTTCTATCTTCTTTTTATTGAAAGTTGTATTTATTGATTCACGGCAAGCAAAGAATCTGTTGGCAGTTTCTTTGGTGAAATAGTATACTGGTATCTTCTTTAGATTTATTTCTTGCCAAATATCTTTATTGTCTTCAAAGTATTTTTTGATTTGTTTTTCATTGAGTCCCTGCGTTAAAAGCTCTTTTATTTTTTTCTTTAAGTCTTTTTCAATAATTCTTTGGGGATTCTCAAGAACGGCTTTCAATGTAGCAGTGGTTGTTCTGCGCAGGTTGATTTCTCCATATACGGTTTCTTTATGCATGGGCTTACGGATAGCCCAGCTATCACCTTGTTTTTGTGAGCAACTTACTTTCTTTCCGTTTTCATAGTGGATATAATGGTTGGTTGTTTTATTGATAATACGCAGATTTTGTTTGAAGCTTACAATGATGTTGCCTAAAATGGAATACACATCTTGGGTAAATGTATCCCAAGGTTTGTCAATGAGCCATTGATAGTTTCCCAAATTGTCGGTTTTTGTTTTCTTGCATAATATTTGTCGCAGGTCCTGACGTGAAATCTTTGCATTCTTGCTGGCCGATTCATTATTTAAATAATTGACTATATTCCGGTTGGCACAGGCTATGACAATAGCGTCCATGGCATGATGGCGGTGGTCAATACGCTTTTTGTTGAATCCCTTTTGTAAATCTAACGGCATAGCAGGAATTGTTTTATTGCAGGCATTGGTTGTCGTAAAGCGATTGCTTTCCGTAATTTCGTTCAAGCGCATGAAACGAGGTAAAATGATTTTATTCCATACATCGTTGAGTCCCCAGTCTTTTTTTAGCCGGTCTGTAATACTTCCAGTGCAAACAATAACATTTTTGGACGTAGCTTCTTCTTCTCCTTCTTCACGTACTATATTAGATAATAATGATTTTATAAACTTGCTAATGTAACGGCTGTCGTTTAATTGACGTTCAATAAATTGGTTTGGAATGTCTTCCATCAACAACTTTTGCATTTTAGTGCGGTTGTAGGAATAATGTTCTTTCACAAATAGCTCATAAGCTTCAACCGTCTGTATTTTAACGTTTTGTCCGAATCCTAGTTCTACTATTCTTTCTTGATTGTTTTTGATGAATTCATAGCCTAACATATTGCCTTTTAGTTTATTAACTTCTGCTTCACAAATAACTTTATTTGTGAATGAATCATCAAAATAACGAGATTGAGGAATTACATGTTCAATTTCGTATGCAGGGGTGAAAAGTTTTCCCAAAGGAATCATAGCTCCAGTATAAGGAGAACGATATTTTTGTTCCAGCCAGCATTTATAACGTAAGACATCGGATGTAGACGGGCGTTTTTTGGTATCAATTTCATTGAATTTCTTTAAAATAACAGCAATATCTTCTGGTATATCTTTAGTTTCGTTTAGAACTTCTTCTTCATATATACGCAATAAATCTTGCTGACTTGGAGAGTGCGGGCGTACGTTCTCAATTCCAAATTCTGGATTGGCAAATTCAGCAAGAAGTGCCTTGATACGCAGATTGGTGTTTTCGTTTTCTTGTATTTGTTGGGTGAGTTTTCTGCGTTTCTCGGCAGGATTCTTCATTTCACGTCCTAATTCGACATGAATTTCATCAATATGCCCTGTCTGTTTCCATATATCTCGTACGGTACGTAGGGTTTCCATGATGATTTGTTCTACAATTGGATTGTGTAAGGAATGTTGCTTAAACGCGTTTAGAAAAGCATCAATGTCTGAAGGCTGTTGCCATTTAGTAACGTTCTTTATCTCAGAATGCCGGTTATATACAATATAGCATGCCAGCCAGGTTGGAAGTCCCTGAAATGAGTATAAATTGTCCAAATGGATTGTTTTTTCTCTGGTTCGGTTCTTTATGTTTTCTTCAAACTCTCCAGTTAATATTTTTTCTATACGGTCAAGAGTTGTACTGTCGAAATTTTCTGCTTTCCAATATCTTCCTATACGCATAAGTGGCAATAGTTTTTTGATAGCTTTGGCAGAATAGGAACCGTAATCTTTCTCGAAAGGAGGTATTTGCTGAAAAGTATCTGCAAATTTATCGCTTAAATAGTTTTTATCAGCGAAATGCTGTAAAGCTTTTTTGAGTTCGTTCTTATCAAAAATAGAGTATAGAATATGCCATAGTTTCTCTTCTATTTCTGATGTTAAGGCTGATTGCTCTATTCCTGCTTTTTCCCAATATGAAAGTATCTTGTAGTGAGTCTCATTACAAGGATATGTCTTGTCTTCTACATAATTCCAGCGATAATTTGCTGTATTCTTTTTTAATCCAAATGCTGGGTTTTTAAGAAATGTGTCTTGTTTGATTTCTTTTTTCTGATTGAGCCAGTCGAACAAGTTTGCGTAGTCATCTTCGGTTTTCAGAAATTGACTTGTTACATCTATGTCAGTAGTGAATTTTCCGTTTATGGTTCCTTCCTTTTGATAAATTCGCAAGTTTGATATAAATTGCCATAGACGAAACTCTTGAAAAAGAGGTATACACTTTAACGGAGAAGTGCATATTTCTCCTGTTTCTTTATTGATGTATGTGTATTCTTCGTAAGGACAATTACTAATAAGCGATTTTTTGCTTTTAAGTGGACGTTGATAGAATAAAATATCCTCAATAAGCAATTGGGCAATGCTATATTTTGCAATAGCATTACGATGGGCTTCGTTATTAGGATACAGTTCTTCAATGCAGGCTTCTAATAAATTGGAGTCTCGCAATTCTGGGTGAAATTCTTCTTGTTTCTTTAATATCTGATTTAATTCGTCTTTATAATACTTGCGTTCAATGGTGCGAATCAATTTTCCCCGAATCTTTTGACTGGGAGTTTGTAATAGTGTATCATAGATGTATGCGCCTACTGTTTTATGAGATGTGTCAAGATCTTTTTGAGTTTTTGTTTTAATAAGCTCCCATTGTTCTTCCCATTCTTGTTCGGTAGGAATTTTGAAACGACGGCTTAACTCTCCATTTTCATCATATTTGTCATTTCCGTTTTTATCAAGGTCTATGATTGCAATAATATCTTTTTTCTGACTTTTCCAGTCGGGCATGTTTTTACTGAAAAACTTTCCTTTCTCTCCGTTTTCAAGTGTTATTGTGAATATTTTTAATCCTTTATAAACTTGCCCTGTGTCAGTAATATCTGTTACAATCTGGCTGTCAAAATATTGCCGTGTTTTAGAAGATGCTTTTTCTGTTTCCTCTTCGCGCAGCTGATAGTATCCTCTTTTCTGATTGAAATTTAATAAAACCCAAGCTAATTCTTCTTTTTCAATTTTCTGTATCAATGCCTTTTTGCGCAAATAAAACAAAGTCCAGTCGTATGGAACTTTTTTTATTTGGCTGTTGTTTTGTAAAAAGTCATTGAGCATCTCCTGAAATGAACTTTGAAAGATAAAGTAAGGAAGTCCATGCGTATTTGTTGTCCAAGCGAGTTTTGGCTCAGAATTGGCAATAAATTTTCCATACCTGTCTAATTGGTTGGCATAATGCTTGGGAAGAAATCCTAATAATTGTAGGATGCGATGCAGTCTTTCTCTTCTGAGTTTTTTGCGTTCATATAATCGGCGTACTCCACGAAATTGAGTACGGTTGGCTGTTTGTGAAACTGTATTTCCTTTATTGAAGTCTCCTAATTGGGCGGCATCCATAGGAATTATTCTGCTTCCTGCAGCCTCTATACCTTTTAGTTGTTCTTTTTGGGTTGTTTCGTCAAAGCTTGAACTGATAACTGCCCATCCTATACTGTTTGTGCCTAAGTCTAAACCTAAAATGTGTTTCATAGTTGTATTTTTTCAATTTTCTCAAAGCTACTAATTTTTTATGAAAAAAACTTGTCTTTTGTATTGTTTCTTTTTACTTTTGTAAAACTAAAATGAAGCAAATCACAATAAGGATTATTCCGTTGTGAAAACATTTAGGCGCTTGCCCATCGTCCTTTATCGGTGGGCTTTTTTATTGTTTTGTATTTTCTATAAATAAAAATCCCCTCCAGAACTCATTCATAACAAATAGTTCCGGAGGGGATTAATTTTATCTATATTTTTAAGCGGTACGGATTATTTGTATTCGTCCCAGCTCTTGATAGCGATGTCGTCAATGCTCATAGAGCAGAAGGCATTGATGAATGCACTTGCCAGACGGGCATTGGTTACCAGAGGAATGTTCAGGTCGACTGCAGCACGGCGGATCTTGTATCCGTTTTCCAGTTCGGTAGGAGTGAGGTCACGAGGAATGTTTACCACCATGTCGATTTCTTTCTTGTGCAGCATTTCCAGTGCCTGAGGCTGACCTTCTTCGCTTGGCCAGTATACGCGGGTGTTTTCCACTCCGTTTTCTGCCAGGAACTTAGAAGAACCACCGGTAGCGAAGATGTTGTAGCCTTTGGCCTTGAGGGCGCGCGCTGCCTGCAGCAAATCTACTTTCTGTTTCAGTGTACCGGTAGACATCAGGACGTTCTTTTCCGGAATGCGGTAGCCTACAGATAGCATGGCTTTCAGTACGGCACATGAAGTGTCGTCGCCGATACAGCCTACTTCACCTGTAGAAGCCATGTCTACACCCAGTACAGGGTCGGCCTTCTGCAAACGGTTGAACGAGAACTGGCTGGCCTTGATACCTACGTAGTCGAGGTCGAAGAGGTTCTTTTCAGGCTTTTCTACCGGCAAGCCTAACATGACTTTGGTAGCCAGTTCGATGAAGTTAATCTTCAGCACCTTGCTGACGAACGGGAATGAACGGCTGGCACGCAAGTTACACTCGATTACCTTGATGTCGTTTTCACGAGCCAGGAACTGGATGTTGAACGGACCAGAGATGTTCAGCTCTTTCGCAATCTGACGAGAGATACGCTTGATGCGACGTACGGTTTCTACGTACAGTTTCTGCGGCGGGAACTGGATGGTAGCGTCACCTGAGTGTACACCGGCAAATTCGATGTGTTCAGAGATGGCGTAAGCTACGATTTCACCGTTCTGTGCCACGGCGTCCATTTCTACTTCCTTGGCGTGTTCGATGAACTGGCTTACTACTACCGGATGCTTCTTCGATACGTTAGCGGCCAGCTGCAGGAAGCGTTCCAGCTCTTCCTGATTAGAACATACGTTCATGGCTGCACCAGAAAGCACGTATGACGGACGAACCAATACAGGGAATCCTACCTTTTCGATAAACGCGTTGATATCTTCCATTGAAGTCAGTGCGCTCCATTCAGGCTGGTCTACTCCGATACGGTCGAGCATAGCCGAGAACTTGTCGCGGTCTTCAGCGTTGTCGATGCTCTTGGCAGAAGTTCCCAGGATGTTTACCTTCTGTGCATCCAAGCGCAATGCCAGGTTGTTCGGAATCTGTCCGCCAGTAGATACGATGACTCCGTGCGGGTTTTCCAGGTCGAGGATATCCATCACACGTTCGAAAGTCAGTTCGTCGAAGTACAGACGGTCGCACATATCGTAGTCGGTCGATACGGTTTCAGGGTTGTAGTTGATCATTACTGAGCGGTAGCCTTCCTTGCGGATGGTGTTCAGTGCCTGTACGCCGCACCAGTCGAACTCTACGGATGAACCGATACGGTAAGCACCTGAACCCAGTACGACGATACTCTTGTGGTCGCCCAGGTAATGTACATCGTTGGCCACACCGCTGTAAGTCAGGTACAGGTAGTTGGTCTGTGCCGGATATTCGGCTGCCAGCGTGTCAATCTGTTTTACTGCTGGCACGATGCCTACGCTCTTACGGTGGTTACGGATTTCCAAGATACCGTCTTCCATATCGCCTTCGTAGCCGATGGCACGTGCCACCTGGAAGTCGGAGAATCCCTGACGTTTTGCCTTGTAAAGCAGCTCGTTCGGAAGCTGTGAAAGCTGTGTATGGTTGTTGCCCCACTCGTGGAGTTCCTTTGAAGTCTGCATGATGTTCATCAGCTTGTCGAGGAACCACTTGTCAATCTTGGTGAGGTCGTGAATCTGGTCTACTGTGTAGCCTGCACGCATAGCCTTCGAGATGACGAAGATACGCTTGTCGGTCGGTTCGCGCAGTGCTTTGTCGATGTCTTCGATAACCAGCTCCTTGTTTTCTACGAAACCGTGCATGCCCTGACCAATCATACGAAGACCTTTCTGGATAGCTTCTTCGAAGGTACGTCCGATGGCCATGACTTCACCTACCGATTTCATGCTGGAGCCCAGTTCGCGGTCTACGCCGTGGAACTTACCCAAGTCCCAGCGAGGAATCTTACATACGCAGTAGTCCAGTGCCGGCTCGAAGAAGGCAGAAGTTGTTTTTGTTACTGAGTTCTTCAGGTCGAACAGTCCGTAGCCCAATCCCAACTTAGCTGCAACGAAAGCCAGAGGATAACCTGTAGCCTTAGAAGCTAGTGCAGAAGAACGGCTCAGACGGGCATTAACCTCGATTACGCGGTAGTCTTCCGATTCAGGATCGAACGCGTACTGTACGTTACATTCACCCACGATACCGATGTGACGGATGATGCGGATGGCCAGTTCGCGCAACTTGTGGTATTCGCTGTTGGTCAGTGTCTGTGACGGAGCGATAACGATAGACTCACCGGTGTGGATACCCAGCGGGTCGAAGTTTTCCATGTTGCAGACCGTGATACAGTTGTCGAAACGGTCGCGCACTACTTCATATTCCACTTCCTTCCATCCTTTCAAGCTCTTTTCTACCAATACCTGCGGAGAGAAAGAGAACGCTTTTTCGGCCAGTACGTTCAGTTCTTCTTCATTGTCGCAGAAGCCTGAACCCAGACCTCCCAGTGCGTAGGCTGCACGGATGATGACCGGATAACCCAGTTCCTTCGCTGCACGGCGGGCATCTTCGATATTTTCTACCGCCTCACTCTTGATGGTCTTCACGTTGATTTCGTCCAGTTTCTGTACGAAGAGCTCACGGTCTTCCGTATCCATGATGGCCTGTACCGGAGTACCCAGTACGCGGGTGTTGTATTTCTCGAACACGCCGGCTTTGTAGAGAGCCACACCGCAGTTCAAGGCAGTCTGTCCACCGAATGACAGCAGCACGCCGTCGGGACGTTCCTTGTCGATGACCTTTTCTACGAAATACGGAGTAACAGGCAGGAAGTAGATTTTGTCTGCCACACCTTCCGAAGTCTGCACGGTGGCGATGTTCGGGTTTATCAGGATGGTTTCGATACCTTCTTCCTTCAGTGCTTTCAGTGCCTGCGAACCAGAGTAGTCGAATTCACCTGCTTCACCGATTTTCAGGGCTCCTGAACCTAACAGCAATACTTTCTTTATGTTTTCTTTCATTGTCTTCTTTGTTTTTTAGTGGATTACAGCAACTTTACAAACTCATCGAACAGGAATTCCGTGTCGGTAGGACCGCTGGCAGCTTCCGGGTGGAACTGAGCCGAGAACCAGGGGTTCTTCTTGTGGCGGATACCTTCGTTCGAACCGTCGTTCATGTTGATGAAGAGCGGTTCCCAGTCGGCTCCCAGTGTGTTGTTGTCTACGGCATAACCGTGGTTCTGCGAGGTGATGAAACACTTTTCCGTGCCTACCATGCGTACCGGCTGGTTATGGCTGCGGTGACCGTATTTCAGTTTGTAGATTTTAGCACCTCCTGCCTTTGAAAGCAACTGGTTACCCATACAGATACCGAAGATAGGAAGTTTTTCGTTCTGCATGGCCTTGCGGATGTTCTGTACGGCTGCATCGCAGGTGTCAGGGTCGCCCGGACCGTTGGAGATGAACAGACCGTCGAACTGCAGAGAGTTGAAGTCGTAGTTCCAGGGCACGCGGATGATTTCCACGTCGCGCTTGAGCAGGCAACGGATAATGTTTGATTTCACGCCACAGTCTACCAGCACAACTTTTTTCTTGCCTTCGCCTTCGTTGTAGCGAATCACTTCCTTGCAAGAAACCTTGTCTACGTAGTTCACACCTGCATAAGTAGCTTCGGGAATGTTGTCCGGCTCATCGTCGAACACGATTTTTCCCATCATCACTCCATGTTCGCGCAATACCTTTGTCAGTTCGCGTGTGTCGATGCCTGTGATACCCGGAATCTGTTCGCGTTTCAACCAGTCGCCCAGACTTTCCACAGCATTCCAGTGAGAGTATTTTTCACTGTAATCGCTTACGATAATCGCTTCGGCATGGATTTTCTCGCTTTCCATGAAAGTGGGCAGTCCGTTTGCTTCGAACGTGAAGGGAGGCACACCATAGTTACCTACCAGCGGGTAAGTCAGTGTCATCAACTGACCGGCATACGAAGGGTCGGTCAAGCTTTCGGGGTATCCGGTCATTGCCGTATTGAAAACTACTTCACCGGCTACCGGTTTCTCATAGCCGAACGACTTGCCATGAAAGCGGCTCCCGTCGTCGAGGATCAATGTTACATTTCTCATTACCTTGTTACTAATAATCTTTATATCTTGTATTTTTTCTATTCTACTCTCGTATATACGAAAAAACGCCCGGACTTGCCGAAAAGCAGTTCCGGGTGTTTGAAAAAATAGGAAATCTTAAATATTCAGGAAATAAGTGACATAAAAGAAAAAAGAAATAGCTTCCGGCATTTGTCCATTCCGCCGGAACTCCGAATGTGCGCTTATTCTTTTTACTATGTGTTGAACAGTAATACATCAAACTCTTTTGTCACGTCATAATTCGGAGTGCAAAGATAATGTTTTCTATTCAAATGAAAGGATGTTTGCCAAAAGTTTTTACAAAAATATTTCATTTTCCTCTTTTTACTTCTTTTCTCCGCTGTTGCGGGCGGCTCTTTCGCGCATGATGCTGTCCGACCACTCTTGCAGGCACTTGTATTCTTCTTCGGTGAGTCGCATGAACGAGCCGTGCTGCGGATGTTTCACGCCCTCCATGGTGACGGGGGAGTGGAAGTTGCCGAGTTTTTCATCGGCCTGGCAGATGCGATATCTTTTGGGCTTGGAGGAGTATTCAATGTAGGCCACGCGCCAGGTGGAGTCGCCCACCAGCTGGAAGGCAGAGCAGCCCTCGCACTTCTTGTTGCCTTCAAACTTCACGTAGTCATTTTCATCCTTTATCTTGTATGGGCCGGTCAGTTTCGTGGCCGTGGCGGCAAAGATGCCGGGTGTACCTCCTTCTTTCTTGATGAGCATGTGATAGAGTCCGTCTGCCGGCACATAGTTGATGTCGGCATCGATGGTGGCATATCCCCAGTCCACCAGCAGGCGGGGCTTGGTGAGACGTGTAAAGGTGGCGTCGGCATAGGAGTAGAACACGCGGTCGTACTGGTCTTCTGCCGGATTAAGCAGTGAATAATATATCATGTATCCGCCCTTCGTGCCATCGGCCCATACGTACGAAGGGTCCCAGAAAATCTGCGGTGCCCATACGCGCTTGATGGTGCTGTAGTCCTTATAGACGTCGGGCGATTGAGGGTCACAGAAGATGCCCGGTCCCTGGCGGAAGTCGAAGGTGGTAGAAGTCCAGTGAATCAGGTCGTCACTTTTCAGCAGGTTGATGCCGTAGTTGAACCACGAGCGGCTCTTGGCGTTGCTCATGTCGGTAGTCACCATCAGGTAGCCCTTTCCGTCGGACGTACGGCAGATAAAGGCATCGCGTGCTCCTCCCTCTATTTTTGACATTTCTTCTACATTGTATACGGGGTCGCCATCAATCAGGTCGTGAAAGTGTACGCCGTCACGGCTCAGGGCGTAGGCCGTCCATTCCCCTCGTCCGCTCATGTGCCAGTACAAGTATCCGTAGTCTCCCTTTTGCAAGTTTTGTGCTCCGGCTCCCAGCGAAGCCAGTGCCAGCAGTGAAATTATCAGTTTCTTTTTCATGGTAGTGTAATGTTTCATTTTGCGAGTAAAAGTAGGAAATCGGCAGAAGGCAGACAAGGGACTATTGTACAAATTACACGTAATAATGTGTCAAATGCTCTTGTGATGTAACGGAAACGGGTTGTACGGGCTGGAAAAATGTAGTTTCTCGGAAAAAAATCTCTTTTTTATTTGGCTGTTTTCAAGAAAACAGTAATTTTGCAACCGTTTTCAACGAAACACGTTGCCGAAATAACTCAGTTGGTAGAGTAACTCATTCGTAATGAGTAAGTCGCGGGTTCGAGTCCCGCTTTCGGCTCTGACTTAAAATCGCTTATTCCATGGTGAATTAAGCGGTTTTTCTGTTTTCTATACTCATATTAAACACCCAGTACTATATTGGCGTCAATATTCAATTTCTGGCTGATTTCGCGGGCTACTTTCAAGGTCGGTTCACATTTACCGGAAATATAATCACTCAAGCGTGAAGGACTGACTCCGATTAATTTTGCTAAAGATTTCTGATTAAGTCCCATCTCATACATACGAAGTTTGAGGACATCAACCAGCGTTGGTTCTCCCAGTGCGAAATGTTCTTCAGAATAATCTGCAACGAGATTAGAAAGTAATTCCAACTCTATACTGTGAGGATTATCCAGAGGGGTTTCATCTGTAACCAGTGGAAGTAATTCCTCAACTCTTTTTACTGCCCAATCGTATTGAGCTTTTGTTTCTATCTTTGTCATGGCTCTTGGTTGATCGGTAATTGTCGATTCGGTTTAATTATAAAACAGAACAATCAGCTATCTTATCATACTCGGCATGAGTGCCTATAAAACGAATATAAACGAACTTTATAGTGAATTTTATCACTACAATCAGTCTGTAGCTATTGCCTTTGATATTGAATACATAATGTTGGTGACCCACATTATCTACGCTATTAAAGGTCTTCTTTACGTCTGCAAAGCAAGTCCATTCGCTTCTTTTGACTATGGTAGTCCATTCTTGCAAAGCTACTTTTGCATCAGGATGCGCTTCTGCATATTCTTTTATAGCTTGTTCTGTAAATATTCTCATTAGATTCACTCGATTGTCATGTGGCAAAGATAAGAATAAAATTCTGATTTGTAAAATAAAATTCTATTATTTGGAATCATGGTAAGCGCTTCTAAAACGCCTAAGCGTTTGCTTTCAAACGCAAGTGCATTTAAAGTAAAACGCCCTTGCGTTTTACCTAAAACGTAAAGGCGTTTAAGTTAAAACACAAAGGCGTTTTTTCAACCCTGTTTTAAAGGTTTGAAAAGCCTACAGTTTCTGGTCTGAAATAAGTCGGGCGATGCGTGTCTTGCTCTGCGCCCCTTTGGTGAGCAGGTACACATGCTTGTAGGCATCGCGGTTCAGTTCCGTGGGTGAACCGTTGATGAGGATGATGTTCCGGTCGTTGGCAAACTTCAGGATACCGTTCACGTTGTTCGGGTGAAGCTTACCGATTTCGTCCATCATACAGTGCAGTTTGAAGTCCTTGAACTTGCGCGAAGCCCCTTCCTTGAACACGTTCAGCAACATGATGTTGATCATGGCCTTCACCAGAATGTCGGTACCTTCCGAACCCACGTTTGACAGCTTCTCTACGAAGCCCGTGTCGTTGTTGTTCTCGATGATACGGAAACGCAGCTCGAACGAGTCGTACAGGCGGATGCTGTCGTAGCGGTAGGCGTGAATCTCCTTGATGAAGTCGCGGAGCAGGGCGATGGCCTCCTGTTTCACCAGCTGCTCGTTTTCCGACGAGAAGAGGTTGGTGCCTGGCGTGAGGTCATAGGCATGCTCGTTGTAGTACTTCTGGATGGCACGCAGACAGTTTACCACACGGTTGCTGCTTTCTTCCACCTTCATTTCGATGCACTGGATAACGCCCACGAAGTTGCACGTCTGGAATCCCTTGTTCACCTGACCGATGAGGTCCTGAATGTCGTCTTCCGAAGCCGTGAGCATTGAGGTATCCATGCTGATGCGCTTGAAGATGTCGGAGTGCTCGTTGTTGATGCGGCGGACGAATTCGCTGATTTTGTTCTCTTCCACGAAGTCGTGCAGTTCCTCGGCAAAGCGGATATACTCCCAGTCCTCGGTAAACTTGGTCTTGAACTTGAAGGTATTCTCCTCGTCGAAGTGGCCGGTGAAGAGGTTCACTTCCTTGCGCAGACGGTTTTGCAGCGTCATGTACTGGCTGTCCGTGCGGCCCAGTTCGTCAATCAGTTCCAGACAGGTGCGCGGCGTGTGGATTTCCAGCGTGACGGGGTTCTCGGGATTGAAAATATCCTGATGCGGCTTGTACCAGTCGTAGGCCGAAATCTTGCCGTACGCCTCCAGGTTGGCCTGAAGCTGCGTCACTTCTTTCTCTGCCTGCTGCAGTTCCTTGTTCAGGGCATCAATCTGCTCCTGCAAGCCCGAGGTTTCTCGTCGCAGGCTGTCCTTCTCCTGACTGAGCTGGCGTTTCTGTTCCTCTTGTTCACGCTTCCATTCCGGAATGTGGTCGATGAGGTCGCGCTTGTCCTTCTGGTACTCGATGAGCAGGGTGGCGTGCTCCTTGATGAACTGCAGTTCCCGGTCGATGTCGCGCAACTGGCTGCTAATCTGTTGCAGACGTTCGGTGTCGGCCCCTTGCGAGTGCAGTTCCTGCTTCATCTGGCGCTCGTATTCGGCTTTCTCCATGGCGATGCGCTGCTGCTCTTCCTTATCTTCCAGACGGATGCTGCCGGCCTGTGTCTCCTTCTCGTGCGCGATGTCTTGCTGCACCCGGTTCCATTCCTGCTTCAGTTGGTTCAGTTTTTCGCTCTTTTCGCGGTTCAGGTTGTTCAGTTTGCCGTCAATTTCCTTCAGTTCTGCGGCGATGCGTTGCTTTTCCTCTTCCAGTTTCCGGAGTTTGGCAGTACGTTCGGCTTCCGCCTTCTTCTTCCAGTCGTCCAGGTCGAGCATATCCTTCTGGTACTGCTGTTCCAGTTTCTCCAGCTCGTATTCCTGCACAGCTATCACGTCTTTCTGTTCCTTGATGCGCGGCTGGTATTTGGCTTTCAGCTGCTCTTCCAGGGTCTCTTTCTCCTGTTGCAGACGGAGGGTTTCGGACTGGATTTCCGCCAGTCGCTTGATGCCCTTGTCATGTTCCGCCTGATAGTCGTCGATGGAGCGGATATGGCGCTCGATGTCCTGCAGGGAGATGGAGATGCCGTAGAACGACGTGCCCTCGTCTACAATCTTCGGCGAGAGGTTGGTCTGCCAGAGGATGGACTCGTCGCACAGCTTACCGATGTTTTCTTCCCATCCCTTCTTGTGCTCCTTGAGCCAGCCTTGCAGAGTGCTCTTGCTGTTTTTCAGGAAGGTCTCCAGTTCGTCCATACGCGGGCGGAGCTGCAAGTGCTCGGCCTGCAACTGCATCAGTGCCTCGTCTTTTTCCTTCAGTCCCTTCTGCAACTCTTCTTCCCACTTCAGCGTGAGTTCCTTGATGATGAGCTGGGCATTGTTGATGCGGTTCTTCTTGCTCATGTGCAGACCCGTGTACGACTGGATACGGTGTTTCAGTTCCTCCTGTTCGGCTTCGAAGAAAGTCTCCTTGCGGCACAGCTGCATCTGGTAGTCGAGGGCGGTCAGTTCGTTCTGTTTGCTGCTGCGCTCCGGATGCAGTTGCTGCGAGAGCTGTTCGTATTCCTGGTAAAGCGCATCGGTAGCCGCTTCGTGCTGACGGCGGGCTTCCTCGATGCGGGCATTGAACGTGTTGTTCAGTCCCTCTAGCTGCTTGATTTTGGCCTCGTGGATACGGTTCCACTGCTCGTCGAGGCTCTGGATGAGCGACTTGTACTTGGTGGAGATTTCCGTGTAGTGCGAGGTAAGGATGCGCTGCTCCTCCTGCAATCCCTGCTGCTTGTTCTTCCATTCTTCCTTACGGGCCGAACGCTCCATGATTTCTTCTATCTGGCGGCGGGCATATTCCTTTTCCTTCTGCTGTGCCTTTTGCAACTCATTGTTCAGGATGGCCAGTGCCTCCTGCATCTTGTCGCAGCGCTGGCGCGACTGTTCCTGCAACTCTTGACGGCGGGCGAGGAGGGCGGTACGTGCCTTCTCGGCCTGGTGCTTCTGTTCCTCGGCCTTGGGCAACTGGCTTTCGGTAAGGCGGTAGGTGGCGGCCAGTTCGCGGCAACCTTGCACGAGAGCGGTCTGCTGGCGTGACACCTGTGCCGAGAGGGAGGTGATTTCCTTGGCTTGTTTCTGCGTTTCGCGTTTCTGGAACTCTTCAATGTCGCGCAGGCGGGTTTCGAAGTTCTTCAGGTGTTCCTTGTAGGTGTTCAGGTCGATGGCCGTTTCGTCTTCGTTGATGGACGAGATGATGGTCTTCTTGATGAACTCCGCATCGAGCTTTGAGTTGAGGAGCACGTTCTGTATGGTACGCGGAATATTCTGGTACTGTTTGCTCTCCATGAGCGAGTAGCGGCTCATTTCAGGACCTGCCCCGTTGCCGTAGAGGATGTTACGGTATTCGTCGTAGGTATAGATGATGCGTGAGTAGTCCACTCCGTACTGGTCGAGGGCGGCACGGATACGGTCGTTTCCGCTGTAGGCCGTGCGGTTCTCGTCGACAAAGAATTCCATGCGGTAGGGCGAGTCGATGAAACGGTAGCACACGCGGCCCATCGACTTGAAACTCAGGATGCAGAACGCTCCCTGCTCGGTGGTTACCTCGTAGATGATGTAGGAGTTGGAGTAGGGGAAGTAATATTCCGTGTAGCTCTGCTTCTCTACGGGGATGCCCAGTTTCTGGGTGTCGGCATTGTAGAAAAACAGGATGGCGCGCAGTACGGTACTTTTTCCCACTCCCTGCGTGCCGATGAAGTGCACATTCCCGTCCAGGTAAATGTCGTCGGCATAGGGAATGTTGGCGCTGTTGATAAAGATGATTCTATTCAGATTTCTCATTGTCTTCCGTTTCAGTGTCGTCGTAAATTTGGATACTTTCAATCAGGCGTTCCAGGTAGTGCCAGGAACTCATCACCTTGTAGGTGTTGGTCTTCTCGTTCTCCAGCTCCAGGAATGACTCCTTGGTGAGCTGGCGAATCAGGTTGTCGAGCACGTCCTTGCGCACGTCCTTGTCGGAGAAATGCTTGCGCAGTCCGTCGAGCTTGTTTTGCAGCATCACGTTGATGTTGGCCTCCACCAGAATCTGTTCGGGCTGGAAGCGGAAACCTGCACCGAAAGTCTCGTCGTAGGTCTTGAACAGGTCGAGCACGTCAATCCAGTAGTAGGCACGCATGATTTTCTGTTCCAGTGTGGTACGCGGTTCCACGCGTGAGAAGTAAAAGTATTCGTTGCCCCGTTCCAGGGTGTAGCCGATTTGGGCGAAGTAGACCGAGAGCGCTTCAAAATGGTCGTCTATCTGGTCGTACATGTCGCGCACGGCTTCGTTGCAGCTGTTCGAACTGATGAACTGTCCCTTCTGGAGACAGTCGAACAAGGCCGCAGTATTGTCAGGTATATGTATGTTCAGTTCCATAAGTCAAATGTATAGGGATGAATGGGTTACGAGTTGGCCGGATACACCTTGGCATATTCGTACTGGTGATACAGGCCGAATTCCTCGCTGATGCGGAGACGGTTTTCGTAGAGCGACACCATCTGGCAGAACAAGGTGGTGCGTTCCTGCTCGTCCACTTCGCGGGCGAAGGTGTAGTGCATCAGGTAGTAGAAGAGGTCTTCTTCCGGAGCCGACGCATCGTTCCAGCGGGCCTGTGCCTGCGCCTGGATGTAGTCGCTCAGGGTCTCCTCCAGGTCGATGACCTCCTGGTACATGGCCTGCGATTCCATGTCCTCCTCGCTGAAGGCGCCC
>ULON01034386.1_pt1 | contig 16377 bp, 15 predicted proteins | sample 1952571 | NCBI WGS metagenome assembly ULON01 (sample SAMEA4835603, study PRJEB28245) | human gut metagenome | biome: gut microbiome; material: fecal sample | place: Denmark | collected 2008
TTTCGATAACTCCGTAAAGATTTGCCGCAGCCGCAAAATATCTGTATAAAAGGTCTTGTGTTTCCTTTGAAAGTGTGCATTCTGAAATTTTTATGTGTCTACCTCAAATTATATCGTACTCTGACTTATATTGTCAGTTTATCATAATTAATCCCACATTTCAACAAGTCTGTGAACAATTTCAGATATCAGATACTTGCCAGATGATTAACTTCTAAAAGACAGTTGCAGAGTGGTTTAGCACTGTGTATATGTAAGCTTTCAGGTTGCCGTGCAGAGGATCGCTGTGCAGTGAATATAGCGGATTATATAGTGCTTTTTTACCTGAAATACGCCATAGATTTCTCGCTCTGCTTTGCGGCGTTTTATTATATTCTGTGACAAATTTTGCACAAAATAACCAAAACAGACTATATTTGATTATCACTTTAGTGAAAATAAATCATATCTATGACAAAAATCTTGCGTAATTATACCTATATTTTGTTAAAAAACACTTTTTTCAATTGTTTTTTTCCGTATTCTCCTCTTTTATTGCTTATTGATGCTTTCTGTGGCATAATTCTATAGATGTATTGCGTAAGTTAGTTTTGGGTTGAGGAGTATTAAATATGAAAGACAGAAAAATGTCGTTTTATAACAGAATTGTGAAAAGAATGCTTGATATTATCTGTTCACTTGCAGCGATAATGTGTCTGTCAGTACTTTACCTTCCGATATGTGCCATAATAAAATGCACGAGCGAAGGTCCTGTTTTTTTAGGCAGAAAAGAATAGGAAAAAACAAAAAATATTTCAATATTCTGAAATTCCGCACAATGAGAATTGATACTCCCAAGGATTGTCTTACACATCTTCTTAAAAATCCTGAACAGTATATAACTAAGGTGGGTGCGTTTTTAAGAAAGACAAGTCTTGACGAATTGCCTCAGATTTTTAATATTTTTAAGGGCGATATGTCGGTTATCGGTCCAAGACCTGCACTTTGGAATCAGGATGATTTGATTTCTGAAAGAGATGAGTACGGTATAAATGATTTAAAACCCGGCTTGACGGGTTGGGCGCAGATTAACGGCAGAGATGAGCTTCCTATCCCTGAAAAAGTTCAGATGGATAAGATTTATCGTGATAATGTCAGTTTTGTCTTTGATGTAAAATGTCTTTTTATGACAGTTGTAAGTGTGTTTAAGCATGATGGTGTAGTTGAGGGCGGAACAGGAGCAATTGCAGATGAAGAATAATCGTAAAAAAGTTATGATTCTTACTAATCACTCTTATATGCTGTATCGTTTCAGAAAAGAATTGATTGAAGAACTTATGAAAAATTATGATGTTGTTCTTAGTATGCCTTTTGTAGGACATCATGAGGATTTCATCAATATGGGATTGCGTTGTATTGAAACTAAGATGGAGCGCAGAGGGGTTAATCCGATTCACGATTTTTCACTTATGAAATTTTATAAAAAAATATTACAGGAAGAAAACTCTGATTTGGTAATTACATACTCTATCAAACCAAATGTTTACGGTGGATTGATGTGTGAAAAGTTAAATATTCCGTTTTATGCGAATGTTCAGGGATTAGGAACGGCATTTCAAAAGCCCGGACTTGCTCAGTTTGCGACAGTTCTTTATAAAACAGCCTTTAAAAAGGTAAAAACGGTATTTTTTGAAAATCAGGTTAATGCAGATGAATTTGTTGACAGAAAGATTATTTCTGTCGAGAAAGAAACTATTTTGAACGGCGCAGGAATCAATCTTGAAATTTATGAGTGCAAGCCTTACCCAAAAAGTGATCCGCCGCATTTTTTGTATCTTGGCAGAATCATGAAGGAAAAGGGCATGGATGAATTGTTTTCTGCGGCTGAGAAGCTTCACGATGACGGCTATAAATTTGTACTTGACCTTGTAGGCTTTTTTGAAGATGAATACAAGGAAAGAGTTGAGTTACTTGAAAGTAAGGGCGTTGTAAAATTCCACGGATTTCAGGAAGAACCAAGACCTTACTATGCGACCGCCGATTGTGTTGTAATGCCGAGCTATCACGAGGGTATGAGTAATGTAAATCTCGAAGCTTCGGCAACAGGCAGACCTGTCATTACCACCGATATTCCGGGCTGCAGAGAGTCGGTGGAAAATGAATATACAGGCTGGCTTTGTGAACCTAAAAGCGTTGACAGCCTTTATGAAAAAATGAAAGCTTTTCTTGAAACAGATATTTCAAAACGAGAAGTTATGGGTAAATACGCCCGACAAAAAATGGTGGACGAATTTGATAAAAAAATCGTTGTAAACGATACAATAAAGGCTTTAGGTTTGTAATTAATATAGATTTTTTAGGTGTGATTTAATGATAATTTACTGGTCCATGATATTTTGGACTTTTTTGATATATATTTTGTATGATATCACTCATAAAGAAGAGATAGCGCTTACCGATTATAATTTACAACAGGGAATACAAAGAAGAGTTCCGTGGGTTTATGCATTTTTAGTTTTCGGTTATTTCTTATTTTGGGCATCAATGAGGCACTATGTTGCCGATACAACCGCATATGTTGCAGCTTTTAATAACTATTCAACAAACTTTTCGGAAGAGTTTTCAAAATTGAATTGGGATCCATGGTCTTCCGAGGGCAAGGGAGTTCTCTTTAATGCATACAGCATTTTCTTTAAGTGTTTTATCTCAGATAATTACACGCTTTGGCTGAGTTCAATTGCGATTTTCTCAGGTGTGTGTGTAATGATAACATTGAGAAAATATTGTATGAATGCAGATTTCTTTTTGGCTTCGTTTTTGTTTTTGGCATTCCTGTGTTATTCGGGTTATATGCTCAACGGAATGAGACAGTTTATTTGTGTTGCCGTGTCATTTTTGTGCTGTGATTTTATTATTACCGGCAAGTTTTTTAAATTCTTGACTATGGTAGCAATTTTGATATTTATCCATTCCACAGCAATTTTCTTAATACCGATTTACTTTATTGCCAGGTTAAAACCTTGGAGCAAGTTAGTTTGGCTTTTTATTTTTGTAATGGTATTGATTACTGTTTTTGCCGAGCCGTTTTTTGGCAAGGTTGATGAATTTGCTCAAGGCACATCTTATGAAAATGATATAAGTATATATTTTGAAGAAGATGACGGCGTTAATCCGTTGAGAGTTTTATTCTATGCTGTTCCACCCGTTGCGGCTTTTGCTTATCAGGAAAAGTTAAGCAAATATTACGAAAAAATGCCGGTGCTTTCTTTGTGTGTAAACTTGTCAGTATGTACGGCATCAATTTATCTTGTAGGTATGGTTACCAGCGGTATCTTTATCGGTAGGCTTCCGATTTACAGTGAATTATACGATTTAATTTTGATTCCTGTTTTATTAAGAGTATGTTTTGACGAATATAACAGAAAATTTATATATATGGGATATATTGCATTAATGTTAATCTATTATTATTTAACAGGTCCTGTATTTTATCATAGCGATTATTTCGGCTCATTTTATTCATTTATTTAGGAGGGTTTAATATGGACAAGGGCACACTTTTGATTTCTTTGGATTTTGAACTTTTTTGGGGTGTGTTAGATTGTCACACATATGATTCGTATGGAAAGAATGTTTTAGGTGGACGAAATGCTATTCCAAAGTTGCTTGAGTTGTTTAAAAAATATGGTGTTCATGCAACATGGGCAACGGTTGGTATGATGTTTGCTGATAATGTAGAGGATTTGTTTACATATTGCCCGAGTAAAAAACTATATCCTCATTACAAAAATCAACTTTTATCATCGTATAATTTTTTAGAAAAAGAAACAATCAAAATTGATGATGAGAATTATTTTTTTGGACGACAATTGATAGATTTAATCAGCAAATATGATGGGCAGGAAATCGGTTCTCATACATTTTCTCATTATTATGCAAGAGAAGATGGTCAAAATATAGATGAGTTTTCTGCTGACATAAATTCCGCTAAAAATATTGCTGAAAATAAGGGCTATGAAGTTAACACTTTAGTTTTTCCTCGAAATCAAAGTTTAGATAGCTATGAAAAAGTGATTAAATCTAATAAATTTATAGCTTATCGTGGAGAAGAAAAAGACTGGATTCATAGAATTCCTGTTAATATAATCAAAAGAATGTTCAGATTAATGGATTCATATATAAATCTTACCGGTAGCTCGACTTATCCAAAAGAAATTTTTAAAAAAGGAGAACTCCATAATTTCAGAGGTTCAAGATTTTTAAGACCGTATAATAAAAGACTTAGTTTTATAGAACCGTTAAAAATTCATAGAGTGAAGTCTCAAATGAAGAAAGCTGCTAAAAAGGGAGAGATTATGCATCTTTGGTGGCATCCTCATAATGTTGGTTTAAATACAGAAGTAAATTTAAAACATATTGAAGAAATCTTATCATATTATAAAAAATTAAATACGAAGTATGGTATGAAAAGTTGCAATATGAGAGAATTGGCTAACGAAATAAATGAGAGGTAAAAGTTTTGTATCAATATTATTATGCTAATAAAAAAAATCCTGCTATAGAAACTAAATATTCTGTATATGATAGATTTGATATAAAAAAGGTTAGAGTTACTATGTGGGAAGAACATTGCCTTGAATGTTCTTCCCCTCTATGTTATGAAACTTGCTTGAATTATACACAAAGGCAAGATGGCAGGTGTAGATTATTTGATGACTCAATAGCTCAATATAAAAATGATAATGCTTTGCTTGGAAATTGTGCCAGGGTTAAATTTAAAAAATGGGGAAATATGATGACAGTAATTTACCCTAAAATGGTTACTATCCCTGAATATGAAAAAATTGATTTGTGGGCTGATAAAATATCACGCAAATTATTGAAGGTTGTAAATGGCAAATTTTCACCATCTAATAAGTGGAAATATATTAGAGCAAAAGAATTTTTAAGAAGAAGAAAGTTAAGGCAGGGTGTTGATGAGACATCGGATGCTTTTATCTTGCATTGTTATAATCATAGCGAAATCTCTTTTATATTATTTATGGAAGTGTTTGATGAAAATCATACTTCCTTATTCAAATATGGTTTTAATGTTGAAGTTGGTGAAAACTTAGTTATACTTCCGAAAGAAAAGTACAATGATAGTTGTGATAAATCAGGAAATGTTGTAAAGTTGTATCCTGAAAATAATTTTGATGCAGATATAACATTTTTTTGGTGCGACTTTGTAAAAGGAGTCTACAAGAAGACAGAGCATCCGGCTAACAAAGTGAAATGTGTTGTGTGGGATTTAGACAACACACTTTGGGATGGCGTATTAATTGAAAATGATAACGAAGTATTAAAATTAAAATCCGGTGTTATAAATCTTATAAAAAAATTGGATGAGCGTGGTATTGTTCAGTCTATTTCAAGTAAGAATGAATATGAACAGGCTTGGAATATGCTTAAAAAAATAGGGATAAGTGATTACTTTATTTATCCACAGATAAATTGGAATCCTAAGAGTGATTCTTTAGTAACAATTTCTAAAAGTTTGAATATCGGTATTGATACCTTTGCTCTTATTGATGACTCCGCGTTTGAAAGGGGACAGGTGTCAACTGAATTACCACAAGTTCGTGTATATGCCGATTTTGACATTCCAACATTGCTCGACAGGCCTGAATTTAGTGTTATAGTTACTGATGACAGTAAGAAAAGACGACTGATGTACCAGGCTGAAGAAAAGCGGAATAGTATAAAATCTGCCAGTAAAACAAATATAGATGATTTTATAAAGCAATGTGAGATTAAACTCAATGTTTTTTTACCGAAAACCAAGGAACAGCTATTAAGATGTTATGAACTTGTGTTGAGAACTAATCAGTTAAATATGTCAGGTGTAAAGTATTCGGAATCTGAATTTCAAGCCGTTTTGGCAAAAGAACATTACAAAACTTTTGCTGTAAGTTGTAAAGATAAATTTGGTGAATATGGCATTGTAGCATTTATTCAATATTATATTGAAGATGAGTGTATAAAATTCTCTGAATTTGCAATGAGTTGTAGAGTAGCGGGAAAATTTGTTGAAAGTGCACTTTTTAAATATTTATTGAATATGGAACATGTTAATAAGGGTTATTTTTCATTGAGAATAACTGAAAAAAACAAATTGTTAAGAACCACCTTAGAAAGTATTGGCTTTAAAACTATAAGGTCAGATAAAAAATCAATATCATATGAGTTTGATGGCAATTTGCATAATTCAGATTTAGTGATTGTAGAGGAGTAATTATGAATTTACTGTTTGTGTCTAGTAGAAATATATATAATTCTACAGGAGAACTTAGATTAGTAAAAACAAGAGCTAATGTCTTAAAGGAAAAATTTAATATTTCATCAGATTTTATATGTATCAGAAATAAGGAGATACTTAATTCACCACAAGAAGTAATAGACAGTGATTCGAAATTCTTTCTATTTACATATTCTATGACAAATATGTTTTCGTATGATTCATCAAAGAAAAATGTTGAGAAAAAAATTAGAGAAATAATTTCTGAGTATGATGCTGTGATTTTATCAGGTGAGTTAGTCCTTAGCTTTGTAAATTTAGTTAAGAGTATTTCGAGTGTAAAAGTCATATATGACATACATGGTGTATGTGATGAACTGAGTGAGTTTTCATCTGGCAAATTTTTAGTTAATTGTAAGCGAAAGTTTATATATTATCTTTTTCAGCATCTCGAAAAAAAGTATATTCCTAAATTTGATGCTGCATTTGCTGTTACAAGTGAATTGAAAGAACATGTTGAGAAAAAATATAATGCACATAAACTGAATTATTTTATTGTTCCATGTACAAAAAAACATTATAATATAGATCGATTAAAAATTGCTGAGTCCAGAGAAATATACAGAAAAAAATATTCTGTTCACAGTAATGACGTATTATTTATTTATTCAGGGGGATATTCTCCATGGCAATGTATAGATGAAAGCATAGATTTGTTTACCAAAATAAATACAAAAATGCCAAACAGTAAGTTTTTAATACTCAGTATGGACAAGGATAAAATTGACACGCATGGTAATAAAAATATCATTAAAGATTTAGTGACTGCAGACGAGGTCGATTCAGTACTGTGTGCAGGAGATTATGCGTTTATGCTAAGAGGTGACTATGTAACTAATCATGTAGCTTTTCCAAATAAATATTGTGAGTATTTGGCTAGTGGTATGAAAATAATTAGTTCTCCTTATCTTTACTCTATTTCTAAAAATATAGTGAAATTTAATACAGGTATCGTTCTTAATAATAACGATGATTTTGAAACACTTATAAACTATATAGATAAAAATAAGTGTTGCAAAAATAATGTTTCAAAAATACAAGAAATATTAGATGAAATTAGTTTTGATAAAACGCTTGAGCCGGTTGCTAATTACTTAAAATCAGGAGATTGAGTTATGTCTGAAAAATTATTGACTATTTTTACACCTACATATAATAGAGGCGATTTATTAGAAAGGTGTTATGAGTATTTGAAACATCAGACAAGTTTCAATTTTAAGTGGCTTGTTGTTGATGATGGTTCCACAGATGACACTAAAAAAATTGTGCGTAAGTGGATAGAAAATGAAAAATTGTTTGAAATAAATTACATATATAAAGAAAACGGTGGACTTCATACAGCGTATAATACGGCTATTGAAAATATGGATACAGAATTGTGCATGTGCATCGATTCAGATGATTATCCATCAGAGAACGCAGTTGAATTGATTGACAAGTGTTGGAATAGCAGAAATAAAGATATCGAATACGCTGGCATCATTGGTTTAGATTATAGGACTAATGGTGAGTTAGTGGGTGGTAGACTGGGAGAGTACAGTGATATTAATCTTGTTGATTGGACAGTGGAGAAATATCCTGTGAAGAAAGGCGATAAAAAGTTAGTTGTGAGAGTGGATTTGTATAAATCTGTTTTTCCAATGAAGAAATATCCTGGCGAAAAAAATTACAATCCAAATTATATGAATATAAAAATTGGTTTTGATAAAAATTATATTGTTTTAGATGAATGTTTGTGCTATGTGGATTATCAAGAAGATGGTATGACAAATAGTATGTTATGGCAATATTATAATAGCCCAAATAGTTTTAGGGACATCAGATTGCTTTATTTGTCATTCCCTAATGCTCCGCTTAAATTTAAAGTAAAGCATACAATACACTATATTTCTAGTAGCTTTTTATCTAAGCAGAAAATATTTGATGATGTACAAAATAAAATAATTACTTTTTTTTGCATACCTTTTGGCTTTTTACTTTCCAAATATATTAAACATAATAATAAAACATAGTTGGTGGCTTAGTGAAATAAAAATAGGAGGTGCAGTTGGTGATGTTTAGAAGCAATATGTTAAGTAGATTTATTTTAGGGAATAAAATTGTTGAAAGAAATTCAGAAAATCTATTTCGCAGTCAAAAAAAGTTAATTTGAATGCTTGGATAGTTCCAAATTCTGATTGTCAAAATACTGGAGATTATATTTCAAAAATAATCGTAGAAAACATGTGTTCAAAATTTGACGTTGATATAAACAAAAGAGTGAGAGAAACTAAACATTTATATGCTATTGGTTCTATACTTATGGTATACCAAGATATGGTAGTTTGGGGTTCTGGATTTGGATATGATAAGACAGTAAGTCAAACATTTAAACTATATAAATTATTGCATAAAATTAGAAATCAAAAAATTGATGTTCGAGCTGTGAGGGGACCAGAAACAAGAAGAATACTAATCAGCGTGGGGTATAGTTGCCCTGTGATTTATGGTGGTTCAGCTGTACTATTACCTATTTTTTATCCGAAAGACATAAAAAAGATATGAATATACTGTAGTTCCTCATTATTCAAAAAATGAAAAATATAATAATGATAGTAATTTTTTAGATTCTTTTAATAAAAATTGGAATAAATTTGTTGAAAGGATAGTTGCTTCAAAATTAGTGATTAGTTCATCACTTCATGGAAAAATTATAGCTGAATCTTACGGAGTACCAGCTATAATGTTAAAAGATACGCCTTGTGATGATATTACAAAATATAAAGACTGGTATTATTCGACAGGAAGAAAGTTGTTTCCTGTTGCAAAAGATATTGATGAAGCCTTAGTTTTGAAACCATCAATATTACAAAGAGAAATTTTAATAAAAATGCAGAATGACCTAATAGAATCTTTTCCCGTTGATTTATGGAAGTGAAAAAATGAAGAAAATATTGTTTATGATACATGATTTAGCCGGTGGTGGAGCCGAAAAAGTGCTTGTAAACCTTGTGAATAACATGGACAGTAATAAATTTGATATTACTGTTATGACTTTATTTTCAGGCGGAGTTAATGAGCAGTTTCTAAAATCGCACATAAAATTAACTTCTTGTTTTCATAAAACCTTTCCGGCTAATAGTTATATTTTTAAATTATTTTCACCCGAAAGGCTTTATAAAAAGTTTATTAAGGAAAAATATGACATGATCATTTCTTACCTTGAAGGTCCTACCGCACGAATTGTAAGCGGTTGCACTAACCTAAATACAAAGCTTGTTAGCTGGATTCATGTTGAGCAGCATACAAAAGCTCAGTTGTCATCATCGTTCAGAAGTTTTTCAGAGGCGGAAAAATGTTATAACAAGTATGATATGACAGTATGTGTTTCTGAATATGTCAAGAGAGATTTTTCAGATATACTGAATTTTAAAAAGCCGATTCAGGTGCTTTATAATACCAACGAAACAAATCAGATTTTAGAAAAATCGAATGAAAAGATAGATGACTATGTTTTTGACAAATCTTGCAAAACAATTGTCGCAGTTGGCACTTTAAAAAAATCAAAGGGCTTTGATCGATTGATAAGGGTTCATAAAAGACTGCTTGATAACTCAATTGATAATAAGGTTATAATTTTGGGACGAGGTTCTGAAAAAGATAACCTTCTTAATTTTATCAATGAATACGGAGTGAACAAAAGTTGTAAATTATTGGGTTACAATACTAATCCGTATAAATATATCAAAAAGAGTGATATTTTTGTTTGTACATCTTTTGCTGAGGGGTTCAGTACAGCTGCTACCGAAGCGCTAATTCTTGGTACACCTGTTGTTACCGTTGAAGTTTCGGGTATGAAGGAAATGCTCGGCGAAAACAACGAGTACGGTATCGTAACAGAAAATAATGAAGATGCACTTTATGAGGGCATCAAAAAAATGCTGACAACGCCTAATTTGCTTGAAGCTTATGCCGCAAAAGCAAAAGAGCGTGGTAAAGCTTTCAGTACCGAAAAAACAGTAAAAGCTGTTGAAGAAATGTTATTGTCTTTAAATTAAGAGGTTGTAATGGATTTTAGTAAGATTAAATTGATTATTTGGGATTTAGATGAAACACTTTGGAAGGGTACATTATCTGAAGAAAGTGTTGTTTTACCTGATGAACATAAAAATCTAATTATTAAACTGACGGATATAGGAATTGTAAATTCTATTTGCAGCAAAAATGATGAGGCACAGGTTAATACTGAACTTGAAAAATATGGAATAAAAGAATATTTTGTTTTTCCTTCAATTGACTGGACACCAAAAGGTAACAGAATATCTAAAATAATTTCCGATATGCAGCTTAGAACTCAAAATGTATTATTTATAGATGATAATTCCTCAAATCTTGAAGAAGCAAAATATTTTTCTCCGCAATTATTGACAGCAATGCCGAATATTATTCCGGAGTTAATATCTTGGGTTGACAGCAAGACTCCTTCGGATTTATCTCATAAGAGACTTAACCAATATAAAATACTTGAAGAAAAAGCTGTTGATAAACTTAATTATAATTCTAATGAAGAATTTTTAGCGAGCAGCCATATAAAATTAGATATACATAATGATTGTTTGAAAAATGTTGAGAGAATACATGATTTGGTAATGCGTTCTAATCAGTTGAATTTTACTAAAAAAAGGGATTCTGTCGAAACATTAAAAGTTTTATTTAGTAACCGATCCTATAATTGCGGTTATATTTCTGTTAAAGATGATTTTGGTGATTACGGTATTGTTGGCTTTTTTGCAATAAAAGACAATGTTTGTGAACATTTTCTGTTTTCATGTCGTACACTTGGCATGGGAATAGAACAGTACACATACAACTATTTAAAAAGACCTGTACTGAAGATTGTCGGAGATGTTGTAAGTAACCTTTCAACAACAGAATTGCCATTTTGGATAAATCAAAGTATGGAATCTGCCGACAAAAAGGGTGCTGAAATAAGGAGCAGAGGTGAGCATAAGGTACTTATCAAGGGACCTTGTGACTTGTTCCAAATCTTTCCGTTTATTGAAAAGTCAGAATGTATTGATACTGAGTTTACATATGTGTTAGATAATGGAGCAGTTGTTGAAAGTACAGCACATACAACGCATATTGTAGAGGCAAATATTCTATCGGATAAACAAAAAGAGCTGATAGTAAATGAACTTCCTTTTATGGATTTGGGTGCTTATAATAACAATATATATAAGTTGCCATATAAAGTTGTTGTGCTTAGCTATCTTCAGGATTGCAATCTTGGAGTGTATCAAAGAAAAGGCACAGGAGAAGAACTTGCTTTTATTGAATACACAAGTGATATGACAAACCCTGATAATTATGAAAAGCTGATTAATCAAAATTGCAGCACCGGTGGATTTAATTTTACAAAAGAATTTTTGGATTCTTTTTCGCAAAAATATGAATTTTTAGGTAGAAATACTCCGGATATAATTCTTGAAAATTATAAATATATTCGTTCCCATTTAAATTCAGACACCGTAATGGCAATAATGCTTGGTGTGGAAATTCCGTATGATATGGGGGATAATGCAGCTTATAAGGACAGGCATATTATTCATAAGCAAACTAATGATTTATTAAGAAATTGGGCAGCCGAAACTAAAAATGTTGAATTGATTGATGTCAATAAATATGTTAAGAGCAGTTCGGACTTTTATGACCATATAAACCATTTCACAAAGCCTGTTTATTATAATTTAGCTAAAGATATAGTGAAAGTAATTAATAAAAATACAGATGGCTCTGTTAAAAAATATGGAAAATGGAAAATAGCTTATATGAAGCTTCACGATTTTGTTGGAAATTTGTTGCCAAAAAAATAGAAGAGAAATGGGATTGAAATGGAAAAATCGATTAAAACTGTAAAAACTAAAACACGACATATGGGACTTGAATGGTTAAGGATAGTATCTATGTTAATGATAATTTTACTCCATTCTATTGACCATAGTGGTTTGTACGAAACTCTTGTGCCCGGAACATCTATTTATTATGTTGAGCAATTTTTATATGCTCTTGTTCAAGTATGCGTCAATTGTTTTATACTTATTTCGGGATATTTTCTCGTAACTTCTTATTTTAAATTGAAAAAATTAGGGCTTTTATGGGTTGAGGTAGTTTTTTATGCATTGGTTATAAGAGTGGTTATGATATTGCTCGGTCAAGTTGATTTTTCTATAACATCTATCCTTTCTTGTTTTGTACCTATTATAACCGGCAGATATTGGTTTATAACAATATATTTTGGTATGTACTTATTGTCGCCATTTTATAATATTGCAATTAACGCAATGACTAAAAAACAACATAGAAATTTGTTATTGGTTTTGTTTTTTCTTCTTTCAGTTTGGATATCCATACATCCGGCATTTAAGGGTATGAATTCCGGTAATGGATGGGGTTTAGCATGGTTTACATTTTTGTACTTTACGGCTTCCTATTTCAGACGCCATTACACACCGAACGGAAAGTGGGGAAAATATTTTGCAATATTTTTAATTTGTCCGGCTTTGATGGTAATAGGGCTGTTTGTATCCAATGTGCTTAACATAGCTTTATTGAAATCTGCTGTTGATAACTGGTGGAGATATGACTCAATTTTTGTATATGTCGCATCAGTATCGTTGTTGTTGATGTTTTTAAATATCAACAAAATTGATTCCACTACTAAATTTTCAAAATTCATCAGTGCTGTGTCTGCTTCAACTTTTGGTGTGTATCTTATACATGCACACGCAGATGTATGTATTGAAAAATGGTGGCAATTTATCGGCATTACAAGCAATATTAATGCTTGGTGGTATGTGCTGTATCAATTGTTTGTTGTTGTTGCTATTTTTTCAATTTGTGTGATAATTGATTGTATTAGAAAGCAATTGTTTAAAGTTTGCAGAATTGATCACCTAGTATCAAAGCTGTTTGATTCGCTTGAAAAAATGATCAGAAAAGCAATTGCTAAACTATAAAAGATTATAAACCGGAGTATTGTTATGAAAGTACTTGTTATAAACGGAGATTGTGTTACCAGAAACTCTTCAGCTAATTTATGCCATATGGCATATATACGAGGATTGGTCAATTTAGGATATGAAGTGACTTTGCTAAGTGCAGATCCAAAGGAATACGATGTTGACAAATCAATGATAATTCCCTCTGCTGTTAAGTGTATATATTATTACGGAACAACAATTTATGAAAAAATGTCAATAGGCAAAAGCAAGAGTAAAGAAGATAATGCTTCTTTTGCACGGGCGGATTATTCTACAAATGAAAGTAAATTAAGCATAAAATCAAAACTTGTGAATTCTACCAAAAATTTTGTATTGTCATCTTATGGCATCCACGGTATATATTCAAAATTTGTAAAAAAAGCTCAGAAATTTAAATCTGATACAGAGTATGATATTGTTTTATCTCTTTCTACTCCTGTAACAAGTCATTTATTAACCTATAATTTACTGGAAGCAGGTCATATAAAGACTAAAAAATGGATTCAGGTTTGGGAAGATCCGTGGTACGTTGATGTCTATGGATTTAACGAAAAAGAAAAAATATATAAAGAAGAAAAAAGACTTTTGTCATATGCACAACGAGTATGTTATGTAAGTCCGTTGACTCTGAAAAATCAAAAAGAAATTTTCCCTGAGTCTGCTCACAAAATGTATTGGGCGCCTTTGCCGTTTTATTATAAAAATGATGAACAAGGTTTAACGGTGAATAAATATAATAATTATGGCTATTTTGGTGATTATGCTCCTGTAAGTAGAGATTTGGCACCGTTTTATGCGGCTGCTAAAAATATAGGTGTCAACGTGAACATTTGTGGTAATCCCAGCAATCTGTTTGCTCAAACAGATAAAATAACAATTTATCCAAGGTTGCAATTAGGTGAGCTTAAACCTATTGAAGATAAAACTAATGTGCTCGTCTTTTTGTGTAACAGAAAGGGCGGACAAATTCCGGGAAAAATATATCAATATTCCGCAACCTATAAAACTATTCTATTTATTCTTGATGGTACAGACGAAGAAAAGAAAGTGTTAAAATCATATTTTGAACAATTTAACAGATATATATTCTGTGAAAATACAGTTGAGGATATTGAACGTGCAATTAAGCTAATAGAGAACAATGATTTTGGTAATGTAAAAAATGAGCCGATTGATGAATTTAATCCGGCTAAAACAATTATGAAAGTTCTTGAAGGTTAGTATATGGATAGTAAATCGCTGATAAGTGTGATTGTTCCGATTTATAATGTTGAGAATTATCTTGAACGCTGTGTTGTTGGAATTATAAATCAAACATATAAAAATCTTGAAATTATTCTTGTTGATGACGGTTCGCCTGATAACTGTCCAAAAATGTGTGATGACTTTGCTAAAAAGGATTCTCGTATAAGGGTTGTACATAAGAAAAACGGTGGCTTGTCAGATGCACGAAATGCAGGTATGAAGATTGCTTCCGGAGAGTGCATTGTGTTTGTTGACTCCGATGATTACATTCATTGCAATATGATAGATAAAATGTATGGCGTAATGCTAAAAGATGGCAGCGAGGTTGTTTCTTGTGGCGTTAAATGGGTTGACGAAAAGGGTACGGTAATATCTGAGTCAAAAGTTGATAAGAATGAAATATTAGACACAAATGAAGCAATGTTTGAAATCATAATTGACGGAAAACTGAAGCAGCATGTCTGGAATAAAATGTATAAAACAGAATTGATTCAAGATATTTTATTTGAAAAAGGCAAATATCACGAAGATGTATTTTGGTCTTATCAAGTGTTCGGGAAAACAAGAAAAACTTCTGTTATTGTTGATTCGTTTTACTATTATGTACAGCGAGATAACAGCATTATGGGTTGTGGCTTTTCTGAAAAAAGACTTGATGTTTTAGAAGCAAATCGACAAAGATGCGATTATGTAAAAAGGTATTTTTCTGCATATTACGATACTGCTATCAGCATTTATATGGGAACTTGTATGTATCAGATGCAATGTGCTTTGCGTTCAAAAGCGGAAAAATATATTATTGATAATATAAAGGAAAATCTAAAATACAAAAATAAAGGTAATATTTTTAATTATGTTAAAGGAAAACAAGCTTTTTGGATGAAATTGTATCTTACATTTCCAAAATTAACTTGTTTATTAAGAAATTGCTTAAATGTAGGGATGTAGAATGAAAAAAGTAATGTTAGTGTTTGGTACACGACCTGAAGCTATAAAAATGTGTCCGTTAGTAAATGAGCTAAAAAGCAGAAAAAATATAGTAACAAAAGTTTGCGTAACCGGACAGCACAGACAGATGCTTGACAGGTGCTTGAAATCTTCAATGTTGTGCCGGATTATGATTTGTCTATAATGAAAGATAAGCAGACATTGTTTGATATAACAACCAATATTTTAAACAAAATCAAGGAAGTACTTGAGATTGAAAAACCTGATGTTGTGTTGGTTCACGGCGATACATCAACAACATTTGTCACGGCTCTTGCGTGTTTTTATATGCAGATTCCTGTCGGTCGTGTTGAGGCAGGACTCAGAACATATAACATATATTCACCGTATCCCGAAGAATTTAACAGACAGGCTGTTGGTATAGTGGCAAGCTATAATTTCGCGCCTACAGAAATGTCAAAGAATAATTTAATCAACGAAGGTAAGAATCCTGACCATATATTTGTAACGGGTAATACTGCGATTGATGCCTTGAAAACCACAGTAAGATCTGATTATACACAAACTGAACTCGAATGGGCATCTGACAGCAGATTGATTATGTTGACGGCTCACAGACGAGAGAATCTTGGTGTACCGATGCACAATATGTTCAGAGCAATCAGAAGAATTGTCGATGAAACTTCTGATGTAAAGGTTATTTATCCGATTCATATGAATCCGGTTGTCAGAAAAGCTGCCGGTGAGGAACTTGGGAATGATGACAGAATACATATCATAGAACCTCTTGATGTACTTGACTTTCATAATTTCCTTTCAAGAAGTTATCTTATATTGACAGACAGC
>ULON01011786.1_pt1 | contig 16313 bp, 9 predicted proteins | sample 1952571 | NCBI WGS metagenome assembly ULON01 (sample SAMEA4835603, study PRJEB28245) | human gut metagenome | biome: gut microbiome; material: fecal sample | place: Denmark | collected 2008
CTCTCTGAAATTTCTCGGCGAACGGTTAAACATTTCCACATTTGAAACAGCGTGAGCAGTATCATATGAAACTTTCGGAAGGGTGAATTTTTCAATTTTGTCGGATACCGAAAATTTTGAAAACAGCGAGCCCACCGCAATCATATCTCCGAAACAAATTATTTTCAGACCGAAAACATCTATTATTTCTCCGAAACCGAGGACTTTTCTTCCGCCTACCCTGATATGATTTACAAAAGTTCCGTTTGAGCTTGTATCTTCAAGAACAGTGTCAGCTCCGTCAAATCTGAGACTGCAATGGTGTTTTGAAATCAAATTCAAAAATGAACATTGCACGGTATTGTCAGCCTCACTACCAACCGTAACAAGCCCGTTTCCGATAAAATACTTTTCAAAAGATGCAAGCACGGGGTCGGCGTCAACGACAATGCAACGAAGAGAATCCTTTTCGGGAGTGATAATAGAAACAATATCTCCTCCGCCGAGGGATGTTTTTTCAAATTCAGTTTGATTTTTTACAATTTTATACTCGCCGTTTTCGTTTGTTATTGACCATTTATGAGCAATTACTTCAAGAGAAAGATAAAAACTTTTTTTCAGTTTAAATTCCTTGCTGTCAATGAAAATACGATAATCCGTATTATCTGCATTCGGGAGAACAATTTCTCTGCAAACCTGACTGCGGTAAATTATCAGTATCATAACAAACCTCCGTTGCTACATAGTCACCATATCATAATAAAACAGCGTAATTTTAAATACATTTGAGCCTATGCAGACACGATCCCCCGACATAAGCTCACATAAATTTCCGCCCTCAAGCAAATAATTTCCGAACAGACCTCTTTTAAGAATTGTTCCGTTAGATGAATTAAGGTCGCATATATACACTTTCATATTATCGGAAAAGATTTTGCAATGGTTCATAGAAACCGATGCTTCATTGATAAAAATGTTATTTTTCTCGGAATCTCTGCCGATATTTACACCTTTTTCGGGATCAAATACAAACTGTGCCTTTTGTTTACGGTTCAAAGTTTTTATGTATATCATAATTTTCTGACCGTTAGGAGCGTCAGCTTTGTTATCTGAATTTATATCATTTGTAAGGCAGTAGTTAAGATATTCTTCCTTGATTATATTGCCTGCGGCGGTATAGTATTTGTCCCTCTCGCTTTTTTGAGAATTAAGCTTTACAATCGCCACGGCAATCAAAATAAGCAAGGCAACTGTCAACACTATTACTAATACCATCATCAGTTTGTTGCTCCGTTAATATTTTTGATTTCACCGTTTTCAATGGTGAACACATCCCACCATTCATCACAATCGGACGGAACTGAAATTGTTATCGGTTCTGACGAACCGGAATACACCTTTACAACCGCACCCGACATGGCAAGCGAACCGCTTGAAGAAAATCTGTGAACCCTGTATTGGTATGTACCGTCAAGCTCGGAAAGTGTTATAGTTTCAGGACCGTATCCGTCCCTGTCATCAACATCAAGCTGTGCAATAGTTTTTGCTCCGGAGGTTGCAACAGGATTCATCCAATAAATGCTGACTTCGTCACCGTTTTTAGTTGTACCCTCAAGATGAGAATCAAGGTCGCTTGGTGTTGCACCCCATTCAAGTACAATTCTTATTTCACCCTCTGCAAGTGACGGAGAAATACTGAAATCTTTTTCCTGATCCGCTCCGCTTACATAAACATTGAAATATTCTTTTTTATAACCCGATGCCGAAACCTCAAATGTATAATCACCTGTTTCAAGTTCAACGCTGTAATTTCCGCTGTCAATTGACACCTCGGCGGCACCTTCACCGTCCTTTGAGTCCTTACCTTTTCTGACAACCACTTCTGCACTGCTTACAATATCTGCTGTTGTAACACTGATAACCTTACCGCTAACCTTGGATTTCCGAGCAACTGCTGCAACTGTTTCGGGATTTACGGTAATATAAGAAGTGTTAGCCGTTATTGTACCGTTCTTGTCCGTTTCTACAGACACCGTACATTTTTCACAGCTGAAAGTAATAATATTTTTCTTCAGCGTATTATCGTACTTTGCAACAGCATTTGTAATACCTGCCGATTTTTTCAACTCATCAATTTTCATTCCCTGTGGCGGAAGATTAATGATATCCGAAATCTTATCCACCTTAATTTCTGTCGGGAATGAGTAAGCAAACGGTTTCATTGTTTTCTCGTCAACAGCCTTAGTCGAATCGTTGCTGTAAGAAAATTCTGCGCCGATACCGTTGTATCTTACCGTATAAACACCGTCGCTGTAATTATCCGACACAACGGTATAGTTTTTACTGTACTGTTCGTAATTATATTGCCCAAACATATTCAGCAAGGTAATATTTACGGGATTTGAATTATAATCCGTTTTGCCCGATGAAACAGTAGTGCCTTCTGCTGAGCCGAGATAAACCGCAAGTGCGTTTTTAATCTGTTCGGATTTTGTTTTCTCGTAACCTTCGTTAAGAATTGCAACAGCCTTTTCCATATCATTTTTGTTTTCATAATAAATCATTGCAAGTTTAAGATAAGGTTCTTCCTGAGTTTCATCGGTTGCCTTTGCCATTTCGTAATATTTTATGGCACCGTCATAATCTTTGTCTGCAAGATATTTCTCCGCCGTTTGAATTTGTTTCGTATAAACCTCGTAGCTTGACGGAATACATATAACGCATATTGCCGCAATACAACAGGCAAGCAAAGCTATTGTAGGTATAATCAAAAGCATAGTTTTCTTGTTCATTCTCAAATTCCCCTCTGCCGTCAAATAATAATTGCAACAACACTCAACAGCAACAATGTTGCCGCAAGGAGCATAAGTGCAGAAATTAACATAATCGGACTGTTATCATCAGTTTCCCGTCTATACGCAGACGCATTTTCTGTTTTATAGTTTTCACAATTATAATAATCATCGTATGCATAAAATTCATCTGCATAATTATCACAGTTGTAATCATAATCGTATGTTTTAAATTTATATGCTTCTTCAATCGTCAAAGTTTTGGCACTTCCCGACATAAAGTCATATCCGCAATATGTGCATCTGCTTACATTATTCGGAACAATACACCTGCAATTAGGACATTTCATTCTGCTCATCCTCCCATTCCTCATTAAACTTTTTTATTTTTTTCCAAAGAACAATCTGAGTCACTGCCAACAGAACTATGCCGGCAATAACAAGTGCTATGCCAAAAACCAACAGCATACAAACACTCCTTTTACCACACACTTCCAAAAAATCGTCTGTACAAATTTTTAATTTCATTCAATCTGTTACCGTCGACATTTTGCTTAACGCTGTCGCTTGATTCCTTATACAAAGCTCTCGCTTTTTCGCAATACACTCTGCTTTGAGTATCATTTTGCTTATCGCTGACAATTGCCAACTGCATATATACCCTACAGTCATCGGGATAAGTTATTGCAAGGTCATCAAGCAAACCTCTTGCCCCCGACAAATCTCCCGAAAGGCTGTATGCCTGTGAATAATTTATTCCGTCCTCTGCGGAAAGATAATATCTGTCACGAATGGTTGAATAACATTCTTTTGCTTTTTGCAGACCGCTGTTTTCCATTCCCGAACCAAGCGAACCCATTCCGAGATATGCCTGTCCGAGTTTTCTCAAGACACTTAAATTCTCATCAATACTCCTTGCACTCTCATAGCTTGATACGGCGTCGCCGTATTGATTTTTGTCCGTATAAATATCGCCTTTGAGCAAAAATGCGGCAAATGCGTTATCGCCGTTCGGTTCGGTGTTAAGACATTCATTTGCATAATTTAAAGAATTTTCCAAATTGCCGTTTTCATATTCAATTTCCGCCTGAAGTAATTTATTGACAGATGAATTCGGAAATTTTTCCTCTGCCATAGAAATAACGCTCTGAGCCTCTGAAAATCTTTTACCTTTTACAAGGGCAATTGCGTAATCTCTCAAGCAAACTTCGACATTGTCATCGTCAGCGATTTCATATGCCGACTTATAATTTTCAACGGCATTGGCAAAATCGCCCTCATCAAAATAACAGTCGCCCATATAACGGAGAATTTCAGCCGTTGTTTTATCGGTCATAACACTGCGATATTTTGAATTATTCAGTAAATCCGTTCCGAGCCGTTCAGCATTAACCGTGTCGCCTTTATCACAATATGAAACAAACAAATCATACTGCCCTGCAAGCTCGGTACCTGCAATTTCATAATTACCGAACACAAACATAAGCACGCCGGAAACTATCATAATTCCCGAAACAACCGAAGACAAAACCTGCAATAATATGTATCTCTTATAACGCTCATCCTGTTTTTTGATATTGTCAACAGCCGAAAGCATTTTTGCCGCAGATTTATAGCGTTTCTTTATGTCCCACTCCATAGCCTTGCTTATTATCGAAACAAACGGCTGAGAATACGGAAGTTCGTATTCTTCAAGAGGCGGAAGTGTTTCGTCCTCAATATCGGGAATACATCCTGTCATAAGATGATAATAAGCAGCACCAAGGCTGTAAATGTCTGTCCGTCCGTCAAGCGGAGCGTTGAATTCCGGAGTTCCGTTCAATATATTCATCACATTCATATACTGCTCGGGTGATGAATAATTTTTGCTGTAACCCTTTACAGCGTCATCGGCACTCAATGAAATGCCAAAGTCAATTAAGCAAATGTCGCCGTTATCCCTCACAATTATATTTGCGGGTTTAATGTCCGTATGGATAATCGGAGGATTATTGCAATGCAAATAGTCAAGCACCTCACAAAGCTGTCGGAGCCACTTGATTAACTGACTTTCCGTAAACACATAACCGTCATTGATAAAATGTTCAAGGTCCTTGCCGTCAATATAATCAATAACAGTATAAAAATCACATTCGTATTCGATAATGTCATATACCTGCGGAAGATACGGATGATGAAGTTTTTTAAGAATATCCACTTCATTTCGCAGAAAGGAAGAATCAAGATTTCTGTTCTTGATTTTCTTCATAACAACATATTTTTCCAGTCTGAGGTGATAGGCAAGATACACCACTCCCATACCGCCGCTGCCGATTTCTTCAACAATACTGTAAGTATCATTTACGATATCACCGCCGAAAAGCATATCTTACCCACCTTTCTTTTTCGGGCATATCCCGAAAAGAGGATACGCCCGAATCATTAAAAATATTTTCTGACTTTATTCAGCCTTTTTTCTTTTCTTTGCAACAAAGAAGATTACTGCCGCAATAACAAGTGCAAGACCTGCAAAAGTACAAATTACCAGTACGGGATTTGCAAAGAATCTCTGGAATATATTAGCGGAAAGAATGAAGTTATCAACACTCTTTTCACCCGTATTTCCTGCAAGGTCACCGATTGTAACCTTAAGATTTTCTTTAATACCGCCTGTTTCTGCTTTAAGAACAATTTCTGCGGTAAGCATACCTGCAATAGAACCGTCCTTATCATCAACAATCGTGTAATCCTCACCCTCGGCAAGCTTTTTGTTATCAAGAGTTACAACCAGCTTGCTCTTATCAAGATTATCGTCCTCACAAACAATTTTAACCTTTTTGCTTGCTTCCTTGTAAAGCTCATTATCCTTGATACCCGTAATACTTACGAGAGGGCTTGTCTTATCAACAACAAATGAAATTGCACATTCACGCTTATTTTTCTGTTCTGTGCTGAGAGAAGAATCTGCCATACGGTTGTTATTTGTGTTCTTAGCCTTATCAACCGACATAATTGTAACTGTATATGCAGCCTCGTCAGAGAAGTTCTTCTTGTTTACGGTATAAACACTCTTGCACCACTCATTGCCGTTGTTGCTTGAAGTAAATGTGTAATCGGTATTTTCAACAAGTTCTGTACTATTTCCGCCGCTCTTGGCAAGTGTTACGCTGTGCTTTGTAAGCGGAGTAACATTGATTTCTTCAATCACGATATCCTGCTCGGCATTTGTGTAACCATTGTTAATGAGCTTTTTCGACTCATCGGATGCTTTAAATGTTGAGCCGAATCTGTTTACAGAGAATGTAACACTCTTTGATGTGCTGTTGCCTGCCTTATCGCTTAGCTCAACGGTAAAGTTATAAATACCGTCATTTTCAAGAACCTCGGCAAAATCTCTGTACTTATAAATAAATTCTGTCACGCCGTTGCCGTCGGTATCGTAATCGAACTTAGAAGTATCGTCACTCTTGTTGTTAATATCGATTCTTGTAAATTTAAAATCGTGATCATCGGTAAAGTTATCGTCCCTGTATGTAACAACAGGAGCAACCGTGCCGTTATAAGCCTGATGATCTGCAACACCTGTGATTTCAACTTCGGGAGCGGTTTTGTCGATATAGAACGAATCAACCTTTTTCTGAACAGCCTTGTTACCTGCAAGGTCGGTATAGTCAACAGTAAATGAATACTTGCCGTCCTTGTTGAACGAAACTGTTGCATTGTGGTCATTGCCTGAACCTGACCAACCTACAACTGACGGAGCAGTTGTACCCTCTGCAGTTACGGGAATGTTTACATACTGACTTCCGCTGTTGAAGTTATGTTCCGTAATCTTGATAGTAGCAGTACGGTCAGCCTTGTAGTAGTTGCCGTTCTTTGCAGAGTTATTGTCAAATGAAACGTCAATTACAGGAGCAGTTTTGTCAACCGTGAACTTCTGCTGAGTAAACTTGTCGGCAGAATTCATAGCCTTGTCCTTAACGGCAATGTCAAATGTAAAGTCGCCGTCTGTGTTGTAAACAATCTTAGCAACATGAGTTGACTTGTCGGGATCTGCGGTATTGTTGTTGTGAGTCCAGCCGCCGATTGTTGTGTATCTGCCGCCGTTTCTCATAATTGCCGCCTCAACAAGCGACTCGTCAAAATTACGCTCTGTAACAGTTACGGTAGCCGTCCTGTCAGCCTTGTAATAATCATTTCCACCGTATGTAGTATGCTCGTTGTTGTCATACTTAACATCAATAACAGGCTTAGTCTTGTCAATGCTCAAGCTGTCCTTAACATTGTCTGTCTTATTACCTGCTCTGTCAGTCATTGATGTTGTAATTTTAATATTATTACTGTTATCCGTAACAACATAATCAATAACAAGTTTTGGAAGAAGATTATCTTTTGAGGTTGTATAATCGTCATTAAATATAATATTATTTACAGAACCGGTAACCTCAGTCTTCTTGATACTGCCGTCGTTTCCGATTTCAGCATAAATTGTACCCGTAACATCATTTTTATAATCGTAAACAGTAATTGTAGCGTCTTTAATACCTGCATAAGCGTCTTCAAATACTACCCTTGCGTTTACATTTCCGCTGTAAAGGTCAAGTCCCGAATTGTCCTTGTAGCTTGCCTTTGCTCTTGACATAGTAACACTTGCATTACCGTTGTGGTGCTGCTGTGTTTCAACAATTAAGTCATCAGGCTTTTTCTCGCCCTCACCTTGGATGTTTTTGTCTATGCTGCTATTGTCAAATTTATCAACAGCATAAGCATAGATTTCACCCTTGAAGTTTGCAGGCACTTCAAATACAGCATTATTATTTGATGAAACTGTCTTCGTTTCGTCTACTGCATTATCTTTCTTTACTACATCGTATGCTCTGAAATGGATTTCCTTAACACCCGATGCACTGTCTTTAGCTGTAACAGTAACATTTGTATTATGTTGGAAATAATATCTGTATTCCTGTGAAGATGTTTCGTCAACTATTGGATTTTGACTTCCATTTTCAATTGCAAAGAGTGTTATCACAGGTGCAGTATTATCAATACTAAAATCGTATGTATATGGTTCACAGCTTACACCTGCATTATTTGTAGCTTTTACTTTAATTGTGTATTTACCTGAAATATCACTTCCGCTTACACCAATCTGTTCAAACACCTCAGAAAGATTTAAGTCATAACCGAGTTTGCAATCCTCTTTCTTGGCATCTTTTGATGTAGTAACAAAAGTAATAGTATCGGAAAATTCTTTCTCACTACCGTCTTTATTCACTGTAACTGTTGCCTCTGAAAGTGCTGATAAACTCTCGCTTAATTCCAGTTTAAACGCTTCACCGTTTTCTTTGTATGAAAACAACTTGTCACTCTGATGTTTAAAGTTTTCAGGTGTAACGGTTAACTTGTCAGAAAATTTATCCTTACCATCGTATCTTACAACTTCGGGTGCTTTAGATGATTTGATAGCGTCGTAACTATCTTTCTCATAACCTGTATAGTCAAATGTATAATAGTTAGATGTATTATCAAACTTATCCGTTACCGTAACAAACAGATTATATTCTTTGTTACGGTTATCTATTGTAAACTCAGCAAATTTACTGTTTTCACTATTAGTAATGGTAACATTAGCAAGTTTATTGTATTCACCATCTTTTTTATCATAAAGAGTATAGCTTGAAATACCACTTGACGGATTTTCATCGTTAGCCGTTACATTTACTTTTATTTCTTTTTTAGAATAAATGCCAAAAGTCAAGAACTTAAGTATTTTATCTTTTGGACTTTCACCGCTGATTGTAAATGTTTGAGGTTCTGGTGCAGTATTATCAATACTAAAATCGTATTTGTATGGTTCACAGCGTACACCTGCATTATTTGTAGCTACTACGGTAATTGTGTATTTACCTGAAATACCGCTTTTGCTGACACCGATAGCATCAAATACTTCTGCAAGTTTTAAATCATAATCAAGCTTACAATTATCTTTCCTTGCATCTTTTGATGTGGTGTCAAAAGTAATAGGCGGATTAGTAGTGAATAATTTTGTACTGCCTTCTTTACTAACTGTAACTGTTGCCTCTGAAAGTGCTGATAAACTCTCACTTAGTTCAATCTTGAAAAATTCGCCATTATTTTTATATGAGAACAAATTACCCTTCTCATAATGATGTTCAAACTTTTCAGGTGTAACGGTTAACTTGTCAGAAAATTTATCCTTACCATCGTATCTTACAATTTCGGGTGCTTTAGATGATTTGATAGCATTGTATTTTACCTTGTTCTTATCTGTGGAACCCTTATATTCAAAGGTATAGCAGTCCGATGTGTTTTCAAATTTATCTGTTACAGTAACGAACAAATTGTATGCTTTATCACGACTATCTATTGTAAACGCACCGTCTTTACTATCGGCAATTTTACTATATTCATTGCCTTTTTTATCATAAAGAGTATAGCTTGCAATACCGCTTGACGGATTTTCATCGTTAGCCGTTACATTTACTTTTATTTCTTTTTTAGAATAAATGCCAAAAGTCAAGAACTTGAGTATCTTATCTGTATCACTCTCATCACTGATTGTAAATGTTTGAGGTGTTGGGGCAGTATTATCAATACTAAAATCGTATGTATATACTCTGCTTACACCTGCATTATTTGTAGCAACTACGGTAATTGTGTAATTACCTGAAATATTACTTTTGCTTACACCGATAGTCTTAAATACTTCGGCAAGTTTTAAATTATAAGCAAGTTTACAATTCTCTTTCTTGGCATCTTTTGATGTGGTGTTAAAAGTAATAGGAGGATTAGTAGAGAATGATTTTGCACTGCCTTCTTTACTAACTGTAACTGTTGCCTCTGAAAGTGCTGATAAACTCTCGCTTAATTCCAACTTGAACGCTTCATCTTTTGCATTATATCCAAACAAATTACCCTTTTCATATGTCTTTAAAGCCTCATTAGGTGTAACAGCTAAATCAGAAAATTTGTCATTACCGCTATAACTTACAAGTTCAGGCAAGCAACCATTTGAATCTTCTGAATTATATTCAATAACATCATAACTGTCTTTATCTTTTTTCTTTCCTAAATCAAAAGTTGTTTTTTGGCTTTTATATCCTACCGCATCTTCAACAACAGCATACAATTTATATGCTTTATCTGATTCATCCAATGTAAATGTAGCAGTATTTTCAGTACTATAATCATTGAATGTTTGTGTTCCTAAAATTTTGCCGTCGTCATAGAGAGTTATATTTTTAATACCCGATGAAGTCGATAAAATATCCTCATCCTTTGCATTGACAGTCACAATAATTTTATCGTTGCTATAGATACCGAAAGTCAAGAATGAGAGCAATTTGTCAGTATCCGATTGAGCCTTTTGGAATGAAAAGCCTGTAATTTCCGGGGCTTTATCATCAAGATAAAGGTCTTGCTTTATTATTTTTACAGTTTGAACAAAACCATTATTGCTAAATGTAAATGTATAATCAGCCGATTTAGTGATTGTTGCTTTCCACTCTTTATTATCTTTATTGAAAGAAATCTTAACGCCATTTTCTTTATCACAAGTTACTTCTGCATTTTCGTCATTAAAGAGTTTTTTATCTATTCCGTCAAGATTAAATGTTACTGTAACACCTTTTTCAGCATTTACATAATATCTTTCGTTATTTTCGTTATTTTCGTTAGTATTGCTGTATTTAAGATTGTCTTTTGAAATAGTATCGTAACTTATAGTGTAAGTCTTGGAAAGATTATATTTTGAGGATGTAATTGTAAGAGTTGCCTTTTTAATTTCTGACAATTTTACATCTTTATTACCTATTGTGATTGTGCCTTTTTCATGGTCAAACTCAATAGCATTTTCAATCTTATTTTTGCTGTCAGGTGTGGAATCACCCTTATATAATTCCAATGTCAAATCTTCAATTTTTGATTCGTCATTTAAGGTAAGAGTTACAGAGTCGCTGTTGGTATAGATATTGTTGTTGTCGTCAAAATATACGGAATTATCATTTCCATTTTCGCTCAGTGTAACATCGCCCTCAGCATAGTTGAATGAAAATTCAGATTTTGCACTGTATTTTTTACCGTTATCGGCTTCATAGTAAACAGTTGCAACAAGTTTGTTCTCTTTTTCCAACTCATTTGATCCACAGGAAGAATCAAACGAATTACCATTTAAAGTTGTTTTTGCATCGTAACCACTTATTTCCTTACCATTGAAAGTGACACTATCAATCTTAAAAGCTGCTTCTAAGTTTTTTACTGAATCTTTCTGATTACATATTGTGTCACCGTTTTCATATTTCTTACCGTTAAAGGTTACTGTCCATTTTCCTTCAAGAACAAGTCTTGGATTTTTAATGAAAGCAACTGTGTTTTCAACGGAAAACTGCATACCGTATGTCTTATTTGTGTAAGTGACGGAATATGTAATCTGATTGTCACCGACAACGCTATTAGTTACCTTGGCAGTATAACCATCAACCGTGTTTGCAGTAAGCGAAGTGATTTCATCATCCTCATAACAAGTAATTTCACTTTTAGCGCCGTCACCGCAAACAGTATATTTTGTACCTGCAATTTCAATTGTTGCACCCATGCCCTGCGGTGCTGAAATATTTTTACCGCTTAATTTTGAATCTGCATATTCATACACATTAAAATTGTCGCTGACATCACATTTGGTTAAAGAATCGCAGATAGGCCTACCAGCACTTGTCTTTGTATATACATTCCAAGCCTTTAAATCTTTATTATCGGTCTGATCACCATTTTGATCGTTGCCGTCATTAAAAATAACTTTGTCAAATCCTTTAGCTGACCCATAAACATAATAGTACAGGCTACTGTTAGAATCGCCGTATTTTTTCATAGTCTCACCGGGCCATGCGGCATTTTTATCAGGATTTTCCGAACTGTCTTCTTTCCACATATACGCAGACGGAGTCCATTCTGTTGTTTTATAAAAGACTACGGAGTTGCCATTACCTATATCGGTAAATAAAGCAATCTTGTCACCGTTTTCAGCTTCTGTACTGTAAATGTTTTTCTTAACTTTCGGTATAATTTCTTTAAAATTACCGACAGGATCAAACAGTATAGGCTGTTTTGTTGAATTGACATAAATAGTCTTTGTTGAATTTTCTGAACTGCTGCTCTCAGCACCCGAAGAATTGCCTGTCAAGCCGCTAACGGGCAGAACTCCGAGGAGGATTGCCACAGCAAGCAATGACGCAACGATTTTTCTGGTCTTTTTTGAAAAATTCAAATCCATTGTTTACTCTCCTTCTTTTTTGTCAGATATACTCTTTATATATTTATAATTCACCCCGTTAAAGATACTGTGCATATGCAGAGAAAAGAGAAATACTGCGAAAGTTTCTATCACAGCACAGTTCAAAACAGGAAATATCCAAAATATAATCGTCAGCACAAACGAAAGTCCCATAATCATATCAAAAACAATGGCAAATCTGTTTGAGACAAAACAGATAACACCCGGTTTTGTCTTTTTAAGTGTCTGCTTGCCTTTTATTTTTGACTTTCGACTTTTATTAATCATTGCAAGCAAAGCATAGCCTGCAACCATACATCCCCAAAAAATAACCTCTGTAATGCAAATTAAGGGAATGTTTACCGAATCTCCCTCAAAACTGAGGAAAAGAAGAATTAATAGCGAAAGCGGTGAAACAGTAAGCAAAACCAATACCGCCTTAAACTTGTTTATATCACTTTTCAAGTAGTTCACCTCAAAATATGCGAATTCTCAACAGCAGAAAACTGCTGTTGAGTTTCTAATTATTATCAGTTAATAATTTCATCGGTATGAATAACCACAAGTTTTTTGACAATCTGAAAATTCACATTCTGCACATTGTCATATGCAAAAGAATTGTCGTAACCTATATTATTCATATCGCTTTCGGAAAGCTGTTGCGTTGTCTGTGCGCCCGGATCATAGCTTTGAATATCAGGCTGTGAAAGCACGGCTGTCGGTTCAGCCTGTGGTTGAAGAACTGTTGTATTTTCCGAACCGTCGCCGTAAGGAGTCTTGCTCTGATTTACATACTGTTCTTTAACAGGCTCCGTCTGTGGCGGAACGATAATATTTTCCCTCTTCTTCTTGATATTCTTTTTGTCATTTTTTGAAAGCTGTGAAGTAAGCGTCTTTCCGTCAACACGAAGTCTGCCCGTTGAATTATTTGCCGCCTGCATTTCTTTGATTGTTTTCTGCTTTGCACGACCTGTTCTGATATTAAAAATTGTTTTGATATCAAACAGGAAAAACAGAACGACTGAAATAATGAAAAACAAAATCGTAAACGCAAGGCATACGTAAAAACAAATCCTAAAAATCGAAATTAAATCCATTATTTCACCTCCGAATTATCCAAACTTCTTGTATTTTCAATGTTATCAAGACATTCATTAACAAGAATTTGAAGTTCCTCATCATCCGGAACAGCTACTTTGATTTCATTAACATACTTTTCAATATTATCAAGTTCGTTGCTTATATCCTTAGCAGTTGCAAGACTGTTTTTTATAAACCAATAATACTTTGTATATATTTGCGAAGTAACATTTCTGTAAATCAAAAGTGCAATCTGGTTGTTTTCGTCTTTGGCAATATTTTGGGACGCAATCTCAACAAGATTGTTCCAATACTCCTTAACTTCTTCAACGGGATCGCCCTCAAGAGATTTGCCCGACATATTCTGATATGCCTTTGACATCGAACTCAAAAGTTCCGCCCTGTGCTTTATCTGTTCGGTACTACCCATTTTCTGTGCAATATCAAGCCATCTTTGAGAAACCGTTATGCCTGCCATACTAAAGTTCTCACTTTCAGATTTCTGTGATGACGGCACATATGAAAAGTACAATGCCTGACCGAGTTTATATGCAACATTATCGGCATATTCCGACGGATACTTTGATTTGAGTTCGTCCTCGTGTTCATATATCGCATCTTTAATGGTGTTGTACTCATCTTCGGAAAGTTTCGAGTCAGAGGTACATCTTTCAAGAAGTTTTTGATATGCCAACGGATTTGCAGGATCAACATTTATAGCATCCAAATAGTATTTTTCAGCCGCATCCTGACTTACCGCACTGTCGCCGTTTGCAATATAACTCTCATAAGTTGATGAAGTCTGAACCGTAAGACCGGCACTGAATCCGATTGTACCGACAAGCATAACAATCGTCATAATAAATGAGGCAAGGAAGGTTTTCCACTTAAACGACTGAACCTTTTTATTTTCAATATCAAGATCCTTGTAGTGGTCGAGAGCATACAAAAGCTCTGCACAGGACTGATATCTGTCCTCGGGATTTCTCTGCGTACACTTGAGAATAATTTCTTCAAGACCTGACGAAAGCATCGGATTCCATTGGCGAATCGGGTACATCTCATACGGAGGTGTTGCAGGATTATGTCCTGTTACAAGGTGATACATAGTAGCGCCGAGACAATAGATATCCGTTCTCGCATCGGTTTGTCCGTGACCGCCGAACTGCTCGGGTGCGGCATATCCCTGTGTACCAAGACAGGTTGTGTCGGCAACACTTGAGTACTTAAACTCTCGTGCCGTACCAAAATCAATGAGCATTACATTTCCGTCCGGCTTGAGCATAACATTTGACGGTTTCATATCACGGTAAATAATCGGGGGCTTTCTTGAATGAAGATATCCAAGAACATCGCACAGCTGTTTTGCCCACTCAATAACATCGTCCTGATTTTGAGCTCCGCTCGTTTCAAGAGCCTTGCTGAGCGGATTACCCTCGATATAATCCATAACGATAAGGAATGTATCGTCACAGTCGATAACATCAATAATACTTGGCAAATGCGGATGATTAAGTTTTTTCAACAAATCGGTTTCAGCAACGAGGTTTTGCTTTACAACCTCAAAGCTCTGCATACCGTCTTTACGAACTTCTTTGATTGCCCATTGTTTGTTTGCCCTTTCATTCATGGCAAGGTAAACAACGCTCATACCGCCTTTGCCAACTACATTAAGTATTTTATATTTTCCGTCGATTACGGAACCAATCTCAAGCATACTCTCACTCTACCCTTACTAAAACAACCGTAATGTTGTCCTGTTCTCTTCTGTATTTATCAAGCTCGGTAAGATAAACTGCATTATCTTTCATCTGCTGTTCATTATTAAGCACAAACGGATTAAGTCTTTCATACATTTCTTCATCGGTGATAACATGTCTGAATCCGTCGGAGCAAAGCATAAATATCTGACCCGACACCATACTGCCGTTATAGAACGCGGGTTCAATGTATTCGCTTGCACCTATGCATTGTAAAAGAACATTTCTTTTCGGACAGGTTTCAGCCTCTTCGGGCGTCATTCTGCCCATATCAATTTCCCGCTGAACATACGACTGGTCTTTGGTCAGCTGATATGTTCTGTCGCTGAAACAATACGCTCTTGAATCGCCTATATTTACGATATAATATTCATTGCCTGCAAACAGACAGGCAACAACGGTAGTACCAAGACTTATTCCCGTTCTTTTTCCAAAAGAAGAAATATTTCGGTTCATATCAAAAACAATCTTTTCCCATGAACGGAAAATCATATCTTTCATATCGGGTGAACCTATAATTTTCGGAAGATTATTTTCAAACCATTTACTGAACGCATCTATAACGGCAGCGCTGGCGACCTCACCGTTAGCAAGGCCGCCCATACCGTCACAAACAACAGTCAATAATACATTTCCCTTGTCGGTTGTTGCCTCCATAACAAGAGCCGAATCCTGATTTGTTTTCTTCCTGATTCCTACATCTGTATGTACTGCTGTTAAATAATTCATATTAATACCTGCTTAATCAGCCCATAAACTGGAACTCTTCATCAGAAATCTTAATCTTGTCACCGTTGCTAAGAGCAACTTCCTGATTCGGAGTAAGCTTGTTTCCGTTTACATAAGTGCAGTTAGTTGAACCAAGGTCTGAAATAAAGAACTTGCCTGCACGAGCCTTAATCTTTGCATGTGCTCTGCTGACAGAATTGTTATTGCTGATGCAATAGTCAACTCTTCTTCTTTCCTTACCGATTACAAATTCGGGCTTGTTGATGCTGATTCTCTCGTTTGTTGAAGTTCTCACGAGAACAGCGCCTGTCGGCTGATAACCGAGAACTGTTGTTTCGCCTGCACCTTCGTTGAGAACGGTTGTCTGACCTGCACCCTCATTGTTCGGACCTGTCGGAGCAGCACCCTGACTCGGTACATTAGGTCTGTAAGCACCGCTCTGCTGCGGCTGATTGCCGTAAGGTGATGATCCTCTGTTTGGCTGAGGCTGGTTGCCATAAGCTGAAGGACCTCTGTTCATACCTGTCGGACCGTTCGGAACATTTCTTACGGGTTTAGACTTCTTCTTGCTGCCTGAAACAATAATAATAATTACTACGATAATAATAATTACAGCTACTGCGGCAATTGCAATAATAATAATCATCTTTGAAGAGTCGCCGTTGTCGTCGTTCTTATCTGTTGAAGCAACTGCAGTTGTTGTAG
>ULON01024517.1_pt1 | contig 16246 bp, 10 predicted proteins | sample 1952571 | NCBI WGS metagenome assembly ULON01 (sample SAMEA4835603, study PRJEB28245) | human gut metagenome | biome: gut microbiome; material: fecal sample | place: Denmark | collected 2008
CTGGAATAAAATTAACAATGTAAAAATTTTTTCGTTACAAAGTGTAACATATTTAACGGTATGAGGCTGATATTAAATACTACTTTACATTCTGTCTTAATAATTGTATTATTATAATAGATTGGAGGAATTTTGGCAGAAAAGTTCAAAATACAAGGTGGAGAGACTCTTAAAGGTGAAGTTTCAGTAGGCGGAGCAAAAAATGCTGTATTGAAACACCTAGCAGCCACTATTCTTGTTAACGGAAAAACAAAAATATATAACGTACCTCATCTTACTGATGTAGATATTATGCTGAATGTTCTTTCTGATTTGGGGGCAAAATATACTTACGATAAAGAAGAAAAATCAGTCGTAGTAGATGCCTCAAATATAACTTCAATCACTGCAAAATATGAACTTGTAAGTAAAATGAGAGCATCATTTATTATACTTGGAGCATTGATGTCACGCTGTAAAGAAGCTATTGTTGCCCTTCCGGGAGGGTGTGCTATTGGTGAAAGAAGAGTCGATTTCCATATAAAAGGTTTAGAAGCTCTAGGCGCTAAAATAAAAATTGAAAATGGCTACGTTCATGCAAAAGCTTCCAAATTAGTCGGAGCTGATATTTATCTTGATATTCCTTCAGTTGGTGCTACAGAAAATTTAATGCTTGCTGCAGTTCTGGCAGAAGGGTCTACCAGAATTCAAAATGCCGCTCAAGAACCTGAAATTATTGATTTAGCCAATTTCTTAAATACAATTGGCGCGGATGTAAGCGGAGCTGGAACTTCTGAGATATTGATTAACGGGGTTAAGGCAGAAAATTTACATTCAGCTGAGTACACAACAATTCCGGATAGAATCGAAGCAGGAACATTTATGGCTGCCGTAGTTGCTACTAGAGGTAAAGCTATTATTAAAAATGTTTACCCTGCGCATTTGACATTCTTTAACGATAAATTAATCAAAATGGGAGCAAGCATTAAGCTTGTTGAACCTACGACAATCGAAGTAAGCTGCAAAGGACGTTTATCATCTATTAATTTTGTAACACAGCCATATCCTGGCTTTCCTACGGATTTGCAGGCTATTGCAATGACACTTTTGACAACAGCAAACGGAGTCGGAATTATTACGGAAAGCTTGTATGAAAATCGTTTTATGCAGGTGCCTGATTTAAGAAGAATGGGTGCTGATATTCATCAAGACAGAAATCATGCAATTGTTAAGGGGGTTAAAAACCTTACCGGAGCTACGGTTGCAGCAAGCGATTTAAGAGCAGGTGCTGCGCTTGTTATTGCAGGTCTGATGGCTAACAGTGAAACTATTGTTGAAAAATTGCACCACATTGATAGAGGTTATGAAGAGTTTGAACATAAGTTGACAAAACTCGGCGCTAAGATTTGCCGCTATGATGATTGTACGGAGGCAAAAATTATACAAGAGATAAGAGGGAGCATTTAAATGAGTCCTGCATACAAAAGATGGTATGATCACGATCCTAAGCTTTTGGAAGTTATTGAATTATTAAAAAACTATCAGGATGAGCTGAAAGAACACGCGGTTGTTTTTTTAGACAAATTGGAACAGAAGGTTTCTAAAGAAGCCCTTGACCGTTTTTACGATTTAGTAAGACCTGTAAACGGATGTCGCTGGTACGACAAGGATCCGATTATCTCTAAAACTGTAGAAATTTTAAGAGTTGTTCCGCCGGAAGTTCAAAACGCTTGTGCTGAAAGATTTATCGCAGCACTAAAGGAAATGGGCATTGAATACGAAAGCCCAAAGTTTTAAGAAATAAATTAAGAGGGAAATGTAAACATTTGTAAAACTTTGACTAATATTATTAAAGTTTTTGCAAAATGTACCGTTTAAGAACATGTATACTATTTTGTTCAAAAAGGAGTGTTCAATGACGGAAGGTTTTAGGATTGACGGACATTTTATCCCTATTTCTTACGATACAAACAATGACAGAAAACTTCAGTCTACAGAATTGAGCATATTTTGTAGAGATAATGACTTAAAATATGATAATAAAACTAATAAAATAATTTCTGCTGCCGGCGATTATTCTGATTATGATAGCGAAAATAAATTGGACGATGAAAAATATTCTCTAGAAAATTTAAAAAAAAGATACCCTGAGGCTAAATATACTATTGATAATTCTAATGGAACAATTACTGTAATTAACAAAGAAACCGGTAAAAAAGTTATAACTATAGTAAAAGATAAAGATGGTACTTTCATTGATATGTATGATGACAATGGTAAATCCGTATATTTCAGGAATTATGATAAAAACGGAAATTTACTATTCTACGACAAAGACAATCAAAGACATTATCCGTTAGCAGAAAATATTTATAAAGCAGTCTCTGTAAAAAAAGGCGGATGTATTGCAACTACCGATGTAAATAAGTTAGTTATGAATGTGAAGAGAATTACTCCAGAAAATATTCTTGATTTAGCAACATATTATGAAGAAGAGTATGGAGAAAGTCTTATTGAGGCTATTGAGAATGAGTGGGGACTTGATAAAAATATTAAACAAAAACTAATTCAGCATATTAATAAGTGTGCTTATGAGGCAATGCAAGGAAACAAGAATTCTCCTAATTGTAAAATTGATAAAGATTTTAAACAGGGAGATACTGGTGACTGCTGGTTTTTGGCAAGTATTGCAGCTGTACAACGTTCACCCAAGGGACAAGAAATTCTTAATAGTATGATAACTGATAACCATGATGGAACTTATACAGTTAAATTTAAAGGTGCTAATAAGGAATATAAAGTAGACTCTCTTGAAATATTAACCGCTAAAAATTTAGCAAAAGGTGATTTAGACGTAAAAATATTAGAGATTGCTGCTAAAAAACATTTTAGTATAATGGGAATAAATGGTGGAAATCCAGCAACTGGACTAGAGTTATTATGCGGGACCGGTGATAAATGGAAAAATGTTGTAAGAGCATATAGTTCAAAACCTGACCCAAAAGAAATCAAAAAATTATTAAACAATAAAAATATAGCTATGACAGCCTCAATTGATCCTTTATCGAAATTATGGGGTTACATTGTAAAAGATGTTCCAAAAGATGCAGACTATAAAGAGGATGTGGGTACTGCACACGCTTATGCAGTAGTTGACATTGATGATAACAATATCTATTTAAAAAATCCCTGGCGTACTGATAAAACAATAGCAATTCCTCTTGATATTTTTAATGAATATTGGGGTACAGTTCAATATACAGAAATAACATAAATTGTATGATAAAATATTTTTATAATGAAAATAGAACAAAGTTCGTTTTTTGACAAATTTGTCAGAAATATAAAAAAAGGTAAGAGTTTTACACTAACAGGCCTGACGATTTTTAGCCGCCTGTTACTTTTAAAGTACATTTTCAAGCTTTCCGGTAAAAAGGTTTTATTTATCACCTCTACCGAACAGTCTGCTTTAAAGTATTCTTCTGATTTGGAAAGACTTTTTGAACTTACCTCAGAAACTCTGCCGTATCAGAATACTTCTCCATATGAGGTTGTCACCGGCAATTTATACGATTATGCAAGACAGGTTAATACTCTTTTAAATCTGCCTGATATTGTTATTGCACCTGCTAAGGTTTTGTTGGAAAAATTTCCTTCCAACACTTTTTTTGAAAATAATTCTTTTAAACTAAAAGTAGGAGAAAGTATAGACCAGAAAAATCTTCTGAGCAGGCTTATAAAATTAGGGTATAAACGCTCTACAATGGTTTCTGATATCGGGGAATTTAGTATAAGGGGAGATATTGCAGACATTTATTCACTGGAAGAAAATCCGGTCCGAGTAGAGTTTTGGGGTGATGAAATCATTGATATAAGATTTTTCAATAATGAAACCCAGAAATCTATAGAAAAGATTAAAGAAATCACTATCGAACCTCTATATAAGTTTATTTTACCGGACAGTACTCCAGAAGATTTTCCCAAAGAGCTTCAAGAGCAGCTTGATAATGAGGGATATTTTGAGGGAGTTAACGTATATCAGTCTTATTTTAACAATGATTTAGTAAGTGTTTTAGATTATTTTAAGGATTATATAATTGTATTTGACGAATATGCAGAAGTCAGTGCCAAATACCAGCAAATTGATGACAATTTCGTTAATAATTATAACGAAGGTTTAAAAACACAAAATATTCATCCGCTAAAAGAAATAAATCACTTCACACTGGCAGAAACTCTCAACAGAACAGCCGGTATGCAAAAGATTTATTTTAATAATTTTCTGTCTGATGAAAACAACGAAGTTATTGATATAGACGCAAGAAATGTTCAGGTATTTGATGCTGATATGAATGAAGCTGCAAAGTTTTTAAAAGAGCATAAAGGGTATCAAATTACTATAGCAACTGATTATCAGGAGAGAGTGAAAGAGGTTCTTTCTGATTACGACATTTTTGATATTAATTTTATAAAAAATATTACTTCTCAGGGTACAGAAATACAAGACGGTAAGATACTGCTTCTTACAGATAGAGAACTTTTTAATAAGCGTCAAAAGGAAGTTCCGAGCAACAGAAAAAGACATTACAAAGAAAAAGCCGAATATATTGAGAGTATTAATGATATCAAAGAAGGGGAGTATGTTGTACACTCGATTCACGGTGTTGGTGTGTATAAAGGGCTTACCAAGCAGGAATTTGACGGGCAGTTAAAAGATTACCTGACTATAGAATATGCAAACAAAGATAAGCTCCATATTCCAGCCGAACAAATTAACATGCTATGCCGGTACAGAGGTTCCGGACAGGTCAAGCCTAAGCTTTCTAGAATGGGCGGCAGTGATTGGGAAAATACCAAGACAAGAGTCAAAAAAGAAGTTGAAACAATTGCTTATGACCTACTTAGACTTTATGCAAGAAGAAAAATGAAAACCGGCATTGAGTTTGCTCCGGATTCTCCGCTGCAGCTTGAGATGGAAGATACTTTTGAATACATAGAAACACCAGATCAGTTAAAATCAATTAATCAGATTAAGGCTGATATGGAAAGTCCAAACCCTATGGATCGACTTGTCTGCGGCGATGTGGGATTTGGCAAAACAGAAGTTGCAATGAGAGCTATGTTTAAAGCAGTAACTTCGCTTAAGCAGGTAGCCGTAATTGTCCCGACGACAGTCCTTGCATTACAGCATTACCAGACTGTTTCAGAAAGATTTAAGCCATTTGGAATTGATGTAGAACTACTTTGCAGATTTAGAAGTGCTAAAGAAAAGAAAGAAACTTTAAAAAATCTTGCCACAGGCAAATGTGATGTTGTAATTGCTACACACAGTTTATTGCAGGACAACGTTATATTTAAAGACTTAGGGCTTCTTGTAATTGATGAAGAACACAGGTTTGGCGTAAGGCACAAAGAAAAGTTAAAAGAGTTCAGAGAAAATATCGATATAATTTCAATGTCTGCAACACCTATTCCTAGAACCCTTTACATGTCGCTTTCCGGAATTAAAGATATTTCCGTCATAAATACACCTCCGCAAAACAGGCTTCCTATTAAAACATTTGTCGGAGAGTACAATGAGCAGATTGTTAAAAACGCTATTGTAAATGAACTTGATAGAGATGGGCAGGTATTCTATTTATACAACAGAGTGGAAACAATTGAAGAGTTCAAGCTTGAATTGCAAAAGCTTGTGCCAAATGCTAGAATAGCCGTCGGGCATGGACAATTAAGCGAAAAACACCTTGAGGACGTAATTATAGGTTTTGATAATCATGATTATGACATTCTGTTGTGCACAACAATAATAGAAAATGGTCTTGATATTCCAAATGCAAATACAATGATAATTCATGAAGCAGATAAGCTCGGATTGGCGCAGCTCTATCAGCTTAGAGGAAGAGTCGGAAGAAGTGAAAAACAGGCTTACTGCTACTGCTTATATAAGAAAAATAAAGAACTTTCGCAGGAGGCAACAGAAAGACTAAAAGCAATAAGGGAGTTTACTACTCTTGGAAGCGGCTATCGTATTGCAATGCGTGATGTTGAAATAAGAGGTGTCGGAAATATTTTAGGCACCAAACAGCACGGACATATGATTAATGTAGGATTTGATACTTACTGCCAGCTTCTGGAAGAAACAGTTAATGAGCTTAAGGGCGAGAAAGTTAAAGCTAACAAGCCTACTATTGTTGATATAAATATTACAGCTTATATTCCTGATGAATGGGTCGGTTCTGGAGAACAAAAAATGATTGAATATAAACGGCTTTCGGATGTAAAAAATGAAACAGAGCTTGATTATATTATTTCTGAATGGAAAGACCGTTTTTCAAGAATACCGGAAGAGGTAGAAAACCTTATCAAACTTATCAAAATAAGACTTCTTGCAACGGACTGCGGAATTACAATTATCCGTGAGGCCGGAAATGATATACGCGTGTATTCTCCATTCACTCCGTATGAGTGGAACATTATTAAGCAGGGCTTAGATAAAACTATATTAAGAAGAGTTAAATTTACAGTCGCCCCAAAAACCTGTGAGGATGGGAAATCAATACTCCTTGTTAACAATCAGAACTTAACATTCGAAGAAATGTTTAACATTTTATCTGGTTTGTTTTATTATATAAAAGAAACCATAAATAAATATCAGTAGAGAGTTTATATAAGGAGTATTAAATGAAAAAATTACTGACATGCTTAGCATTATCAACAGTGCTGTTTTCCGGCTGTACATTAATGCAAAAATCAGAAGGTATTATTAAAGTTAATGATACTGTAATTACTCAATCAGAATTTGATAAGGCTTTTGATGAAGGAATTGATAAATCTTTCTTGAAGCAATTTGGCGGTTCAAAAAACTTTGTAAAATCAGATGAAAATCCAATGTTCGGGATTTTCAAAGATAAAATTGTTCATGAGCTTATAATAAAATCTCTTCTTGATGAAGAAATTGCAAAACGTGGTATTACCGCTACTGAAGAAGATGTTCAGAACGAAATAAAAACTATTATTGATAAAGTCGGCTCAAAAGAAGAATTAAACAGACTTCTTAAACAAAGAGGCGTTTCTAATTCTCAATTTACTGATGATTTAAAAACTCAAATCAAAATCAGAAAATTAGTAAATTCAGTTGAAAAAATTAAAGTTACAGACGCAGATGCTCAAAAGTACTACGATACACATAAAAACGAATTTGTTCATGGTGAACAGGTAAGAGCTTCACATATTCTTGTTTCTGCAAACACACTTGAAATAATTCAGCAAATCAGAGCTAAAAATCCGAATATTGATACTACAGAGTTAAATCAAAAGCTTGATGAACAAATTGCATCTCAAAAAGCTAAAGCAGAAGCTATCCTAGCAGAAGTTAAGAAAAGTCCGGAAAGCTTCGCTGAAATTGCACAAAAGAAATCTGACGACAAAGCAAGCGGAGAACGCGGCGGAGAACTCGGCTTCTTTACAAAAGAAGCTATGGTTCCTGAATTTGCTAATGCAGCGTTCAGCATGAAACCTAATACTGTAAGCGAAACATTAGTTCAATCTCCGTATGGTTTCCACATTATCAAAGTTACTGACAGAATGGAAGCTGGTTCTACTCCATTTGCTAAGGTAAAAGATGAGATAAAATTCTATCTGGAAACACAAAAACAAATCGAAGTTTTGAAAAAACTTACAGAAGGTTTGATGAAAAATGCCAAGATTGAATATCTAAATGAATCTTATAACCCCAAAAAAGCAGTAAAAGAAGCAAATCCTGCACCGGTCAAAAAAGAAGAAAAGAAAAAATAATAAAAAAGAGCGGTTTTAAAACCGCTCTTTTTTATTTAACAACCTGTTTAATCTTACCGTATATTTTTCCCTTCTTTGAAGAATCAATAATATCCATAATAATATCTTCCATTATGCTTATTTCTTCCTTTTGAGCTTCTGGTAAAGATTTTCTCCAGGCAGAAAGAGATTTCCTAAAATCATCCCCGTCAACCATACAATCATCTGTTCCAATAAGCTTTGAATACTTTTGCGTAAACCAATCATTAAATTTTTTGTAGCATTCTGTAATTAAATCAGAAGCCATTTGTGCATTTTTTAAAATAACATTCATATCGGTGAATACAAGTTCCTGATATTTTCCTGATTTGATATTAGCTGCATTTGAAATTTTCCCTGTATTATAACCAAATCCGCAATATTCAATTCCTCGCTTTGCAGCAGCACTTGCCTGAGCCAAATCTTGAGAAATACCTACAGAACCATCCATGTCAAAAAACATCTTTTCGCATGAATATCCGCCGTAAGTACACACAAGCCCTGTAAACATAGCTTCAAACGGGTAGTCAGTATTATCTGTTTTATTTTCAAAAACAGCACCAAGGAAATTACCTCTCGGATCAAGAGTTATAAAATTAACATTTTCAGAATTATGCCATGGCTTACCTTTACGCTGCATGATATCATTCATTACTTCAAGATTTGTTGCATGCCCGCATTCGTGAGAAGTGGTAACTATTTTATTATACATAGGCATTTCTGGACGTGATGTCCTTCCTGTCAGCATTTGTAGATAAGCCTCTATAAACTCGCCTATTGATGCCTTGCTTTTATTTCGTTCATACATAATCTGCTCGGCTTTTTCTATAAGAGATTTTATCTCCACAAACGACATATGCTCGGTAAGTTTTACAAGCTTATCCATCATGTGTTCTTTGTCTTCAAGCTTTCTATATGCTAGAGGCAGTTTTGATTCTTTTATTCTATTTTCAAGAATTTCTTTTCTTGAAGCTTTATTAAATGCAGGAGAATCGACAGCTATATGTTGATTAAACCCTCTAACAACCTCCGGAATCAAATCAGCATAATCTTTTTCCGTAGAACCTATTACAAGAATGCTTACATCCTCAGAAACAGCTTTTTGCATTTCATCCGTAAGCTGTGCCATTGCCTGTCTGTAACCAGGCAAGTACGGGCCAGAGAAAGCAAATTCTTCAAAATTGTTAATAAACATAATAGCTGTTTTATACTGATTCTGCCGGGCAGCTTTTTTAGCTTCTGTAAAAATTCTGCTCATAGCATTCTTAGGTGTTTCTATAGAAACACCTTCGTTGTCTCTCTCAGAGACAGCGAAGTCCGAAGAACTTATTGAAAGGAACGGAACTTTTGCTTCTCCCGCTATTGTTTCAGCAGTGTATTTTCGCCCAGAACCAGCTTCAGGGTCTTTTGAATATATTAAAAGACCTTTTGTACCTATTTTACCTGTTTTTATTTGTCTTATTATAGCCTCAATGTCCTTTTTTGTAGTTTCTTTTCCATACATTGAGGCAAGAGTTTTACCTGTATCATATATAACTTCCGGCTGCTTTGCAGATTTATCAAATAGTTCATTGGCAATCTGTGCAAATTCATCTACTTCTTTAGCTGTAATCTTTTTCTTTGAGTTAGCATAATATCCGGAAACACGTTTCATTAAGTCAACAGCTTTATCAGGAAAAATTCCTTTCATCCGGCCTGCATGATAAATAACTCTATCCTTTGCATCTGATGTGAAAGGAAGAGGGACATCTTTAAGCATCTTTTTATTCAATAATGCTTGTGCTTCATACGACTGAACCGGAGGTATTGAATATGATAAAAAGTTATCAAACAAAGATTTCAATGTAGGGTCTTTTACAAGTTTGTAATAAACATCACTGCTCTGGAAAAATACAATTTTTAACTTATCATCAGTACTGGCAATTGCCTGACTTAGGCCATTTGTATAGCTAATTTCACCATTAGCCTGCATAGAATTTACAAGAAGTCTGTCCAAATCTACCAGAAATATTTTCTGCATTTCAGGATTTAGTGTTTTTTGATTCATTACCTCATCCATAAGTTCGGTATCTTTTATATCATTAGACATTGCAAAGATATGTGTATTTTCAGTGTTAAAATTTCCATGCTTTTCTGCATTCAATGTATTTACTATACTTGCAGTAATTCTTTCTGCTTCTTTTGCATCATCATAAGTAACATTTAAGTTTGACCCAAGAGCCAGTTTATTCCATACTTCTATAGCCCTATTATCATATATTTTCATATAATTAGGTTTAATGTCCTCAATGTTTTTATAAAGACCGTAACTCAGAGCTCCCTGCAAAAATTGCTGTGTATATGTGCCCCCTTTTTTAGAAATCTCATTTATAGCAGTACCAAGAAGCATGTAAGAATCGACTGCATGAGTTTTTTCCTCAACAGCCTTCAATTCTTCTTCCATAGAAGCAGAAAGCTTTACATTTTCGACCTTTGCTTCTACTGGAATAGTATCCATATACGCTGCATTATCCTCACGCAAATCATTGATTAAGTCATTCATATAATCTCTTGCACCAGCAGTTTGCAGCATATTATTTTTAGTATAGTTATTAATAAGCTTGCTTAATGTTGATACAGACTCAACAACACCGGTAGATAACAATTCTTCATCAAGCTGTGAAAGGTTTTCGTCAGTTTCTTCTATAGATGCCTGAATTATATGTGCAGCTGAAATTTCTGAATGTCCAAAACTTTCAGCAATTTCTTTTGCTCTGTCAAATAAACGCTGTGCGTCATCTGTAAAATTAATCTTACTGCTGTCCTTTGCCTTAAAGGAAATATAACTCTTAGGAACGCCTAAAAGCTTATTATTTTCAGTATTTAACACAGCAGGGCTGTCTTTTTCAGCATCTTTTTTCAGGGAAGGTGCAGAAACCTTTGACATTGAGTCAATCAAACCTATACTTAATATCACGTAAAATTCTCCTTAAAATATATTATCTCAAACCCTATAAATTTAAATTTTGCTATCTCGCCGTAAAAAATTTACAATTATTAATAGTTGTCTGCTTCAATAATATTACATGGTATAATATTTTTATAATTTTTTTTAAAGGAGAAGGTTAATGAACACAGCAACTATCATTGGAAGAGCCGGTCAGGACGCTGAAATTAAATATTTTGAATCAGGAAAAGTTAAAACAACATTTTCGCTGGCTGTTGGCCGCTGGGATTCTAAAACAAAAGAAGAAGTAACAGATTGGTATAATATCGAAGTTTGGGATAAACAGGCTGAATTTGCAGGCGAATATATTAAAAAAGGCCGTCAGGTAGTTGTTGACGGCAGAATTTCCATTAGCAAATGGACAGATCAGACAGGCGAGGAAAGAGAAAGATTTCTTATTGTAGCAAATAATGTTAGATTATTAGGTTCAAAAAGAGACGCAGAGTAATGATTTTTACTGATATTGTTGGAATAATAGCAGACGACCTGACAGGAGCAAATGATACAGCTCTGCAATTTCACTTAAGAGGTGCCAATACAAGAATATTGCTCGATGGAGAATATATACCTCAAAAAAATGAAGAAACAGAAGTATGGGCATTGTCAACTGAATCAAGAAACATCGATGAATGGGAAGCTGTTGAAAAAGTTGAACGGGCTGTTAAATCTTTTCTTGAAAACTTTTCGTTTGAGTACTATTACAAAAAAATAGATTCCACACTAAGAGGACATATTGCATTAGAGACTCTTACTATGCTTGACATTCTGGGTTATGACGCTGCTATTATTATACCAGCATTTCCGCAGGAAGGGAGAATTACAGTTGGAGGCTACCATCTCTTAAAAGGTGTGCCTATTGGTAGAACTGAAATTGCAATGGATCCGCATTCTCCAATATTAGAATCCCATATACCAACACTTCTGCGTTCACAACTAAAAGAAAAACAAAAAGAGCTTGTTGGTACTATTGATTTGAAAACAATAATGAACGGAGCAGGCCCTATCTTAATAAAAATCAACGAGCTTATAAAAGACGGTAAAAAGCTTATTATTGCAGACTCTACATCTATTACAGACATTGAACAGCTTGCTCTTGCAATAAAAAAATGTGACAAAAAGCTTCTTCCGGCCGGAACTGCTGCCGGAGCTCAAGTTTTGGGCAAAAGCTGGCTTTCTGGTATTGAAAAAGAAAGAGAGCCTGTAAAATTACCCAAATTGCCAAAGTTTATTGTTTCAGGAACTGCTACAAACATAACAGCAGAACAAATACATAAACTTGAGCAATCTGATGATTACAATGATGTTAATTTTATACCTCTAGAAACATCAGATATTTTAGAAGGAGTTAATAATGACATTGTAGAAAGAATTATAAATAACCTTAACAGCGGAGTAACAGTTGCAGTACATACTTCGCATTTGATAGCAAACTTTGACGGCTTTTCTGACGATTCATTTAATGCAGAATTAACCAAAGAAAAGCTTTCATCAATGATTACGGACTATCTTGCAGAGCTTGCACGCAGAGTTCTTGAGCAGATTAATGTAATTCTCATAACTCTGGGCGGAGAAACATCATACAAATGCTGCAAAAGTATAAATTCAAATGAACTTAAACTCATTGATGAAGTTGCACCGGCAATTTCATTATGCGTTGATACACACGGAAGGTGGATTGTTACCAAATCCGGCAATCTTGGCAACACAAGGACTTTAATAGAAATATTAGATTATTTTAAACATCATGAATAATTATCAAAATAAAATTGTAATAACAACCGGAGATCCAAACGGGATTGGAGCGGAAATAACAATAAAAGCATTAAATTTATTGAACCTTCCGTCCAAAGATATTGTATTGGTTTCTAACTCTAAAATTCTCAACAGTTATGGCGTGTTAAATAATAATTATGAAATTGTAGAACTGGATTATCCGCATAAGATTGTACCTGGAGAAGTTTCGGAATATGCCGGAGATTTTGCATTTAGGGCATTAAAAAAAGCTTGCGAATTAAAGCCTAAATTTATTGTTACCGCTCCAACATCAAAGGAAGCTATGAATCTGGCCGGTCACGCTTATGAAGGTCAAACAGAAGTTCTTGAACATTTTCTTGCTCATGACGGGCAAAAAGCAGAAATGCTATTTGTATCTAAAGATTTTCGAGTTTTATTACTAACAAGGCATTGCGCATTAAAAGATGTAAGCAGTCTTATTACCAGAGAGATTATAATCGAAAAAACAGAACGTTTAAGAAGCTTTTTCCAGAACAAATTAATGATAAAAAAACCTTCTTTTGCCTTGTGTGCACTTAATCCTCATGCTGGAGAAAGCGGTATTATCGGCAAAGAAGAAGATGAAAAAATTCTTCCGGCCATAGAAGCCGTCAGAAAACGAGGTATTAATATAACTAATCCGCTTCCTGCTGATACATTATTTGTAAAAGCGGTGCAGAATTATATAAAAGCTGATAAACTACCATATGATTGCTATATAGCCTGTTACCATGACCAGGGCTTAATCCCTATAAAAGCAATTGCTTCTGAAAAAACAGTAAATATGACAATCGGCCTTGATATTATAAGGACCTCACCAAGTCATGGTACTGCATTTGATATTGCAGGGAAAAATATAGCTAATCCTGAATCGATGATTGAAGCTATCAAATATTGTCTTTATTAATATTTAAATTGCTAAGCAATAATCCTGCTGTAACGGCAGGATTATTGCTGTTTTCTTAGTTTTTGTATTCGATTATTGAATACTATTTGTATTACAATTTGTTAAAATTTGTTACATTGTGTAACAAATTGTTCAATTTTACTAAAGTTTTTCAAAAAAATACCGTAATAGATAACATATACGTTTTAAATAATGGATGTGCATCAAAAGAAAGGAGCGCAAATGTCAATGAATGTTAATGGGAATGGATACAATCCATACCTGCAAAGAACCAGTTCTTCTTCAAAAACAACCGGAGCAAACAATGTAGATAGTACCGGAGAAACAAAAGAAGAGAAAATAAAAAAATTAACCGAGAAAATTCAAAAATTAACTGATTCTATTACAAATTTAAAGGCTCAGGCTGAAAGTTATGAAATGCAAGCTGAAAATATCAAAAACAGTGTATCTTCTATAACAGCAGCTGCTGAAAGCGTTCAAACACTTGTCAGTCAATTAGATAGTTCAATAAGTGAATTAGAAAGCCGTAAAAGTCAAGTAGAGGCAAATAAACAAACTGCACAGGAAAACGTTAATAAAGCGAAAGAAAACGTTGAACAAAAGAAAGAAGCTTTAGAAAATGCAGAAACTAATGTTACAGAAAAGCAAGCAGCATTAGAAACAGCAGAAGCCGCAGTTACAGAAAAAGAAGAAGCGGTAGAGAATGCAAAAACAGCTTTAGAAGAAAAAGAAACTGCATATCAAGAAGCTCAAGATAAACTTGCAGAATTAGATGAAAACTACAAGCAAGCAGTAGAAGCAACACGTGCAGCACAGGAGAAGGTTAACAGCGCTCAAGAAGCAGTTAACTCTGCACAGTCAGCTTTGAGTTCAGCACAGGCTACTTTAAGCAGCACCCCGTCTACAATACCTGAAACACGTACAGGAACAAGTGCAGATGGTACAACATATACCTACACCGTTCAGGTACCAAACCCTGCATATGCAGCAGCTCAGCAGGCAGTAAAAGAAGCTGAAGCTAACCTTGCCGAAAAAGAAAAGGAACTTCAGGCTGCACAGGAAGAATTACAAAAATGTAAAGATGCAGAACAAAAAGCACTTGATGCTGTAAATACACAGAAAGAAGAAGTTGCACAGGCAAAGCAGGCTGTTGAAGATGCTCAGCAGCAGCTTGAAGAAGCAGAACAGGCCTTAAAAACTGCAGAAGAGGAACTTGAAAAAGCTCAGCAAGAAGTCGAAAAAGCCGAACAAGAGCTTCAAAAAGCTCAGGAAGCAGTTACACAGGCAGAAGCTGATCTTGAAACTGCAAATCAACAATTAGAAGAAGCTTATGCAGCTCTGGAAGCTATAAATGAAGAGTTGAACCAGATTAATGAACAATTGGCTCAGAAACAATCTGAAAAAGCTCAATTATCTCAGCAGCTTGGAAAACTTCAAGGACAGCTCTCAGCTATAGATCAACAGGCTGCCCTTTATAAGCAGATGGCAGAAGCTTTACAGCCAACCATTGAAGCAATGGAAGCTGAGTTAGAAGCAGCCTGGGAAGAACTTAACCAGCTTAAAGGTGAAGAATTAGATGAAGAAGCTCAGGCTGAAATTGATAAAGCAAAACAAGAAGCACTTGCGGCTCAGGAAGCAGCCCGAGCAGCACAAAAAGCTGCACAGGAAGCGCTTGCGGCAAAAGCTACCAGTGAATTTCAGTTAGCAGCACAGGCTGTTGCATTACAGCGCGCATCTGCAATATTAAACAGATTAAAAGCAATGTACAACTATGACGGCACATCTGAAATTAACATTGATCAGGAACAATACGATGCTCTTCAGAAAAAGCTTAGAAAAGGTGAAGGTCTGACAGACTTAGAAAATCTTCAAATGGCAACATTTGAATTAATGCAGGCTACCAAACAGCTTATACAAGATGCTACTGAAAAATTCAGCAAAACAGCCAATGTTGACACAACAAAAGTAAAACAGATGACCGATACAACCGGCCGTTTAATGTTCAAAGATGAAGACGGTAAAATTGTATACAAAACCGTTGATGAAGAAGGCAAAACCGTTTACCAGTACGAAGATGGCAAAGAATACGAAGGAGAAGAAAAAGACCTTAAGGCTGTTATGGGTGCGCCGGTCATCGAAGATAAGGGCGAAGTCTATACAGATGCAAACGGTAAAAAAGTATACAAAAATACCGATCAAAACGGCAATGAAGAATTCACATATGAAGACGGAAGCTTATTCACAGGTCACTACAGTGAATTGACACAGAAGATACAAGAATACAACGGCAAAGATTCTCTTATGGAAGAAATCAACGCTAAATTTGACGAAATGGATGCAGAAATGACTGCTGCAGAAGAAGAAAGAGCAGCTGATAATGATACTGCCGTAGACGAACCTGTTACTTATCCAGAATCAAAAGCTGTTGATACCGAAAAAAGAGATGCAGAAGCTAAAGAACTCGGGTTAACACCTTCTGACAGAGATGGCGCTTACATGAAAGAAACTGCATTTGGAACCTTCTTATATGTATGGGATCCTGAAACAGAAGAATTTAAAGAATTCCCTGCTGGCGAAGAAGGCGATGAAGAATGTGACTTCACAACTTCTGGAAATGTAATTGACCGCACTAACGACAAAGCTGTCGAGGCAGATGCAAAAATTGCATTACAGGAGGCTGGCCTAAACGTCGTACCAGGAGAACCGTTCATTGCTGAAAAAGACGGAACATATTACGAATACAACAAAGAAACCGGTAAATTCGAAGAAATGAAAGAGTAAAAACAAAA
>ULON01035074.1_pt1 | contig 15904 bp, 8 predicted proteins | sample 1952571 | NCBI WGS metagenome assembly ULON01 (sample SAMEA4835603, study PRJEB28245) | human gut metagenome | biome: gut microbiome; material: fecal sample | place: Denmark | collected 2008
CGTGAAAAGTTTAGGATAAATAATCATTCTTAACTTATATACAGAGGTACCCATATGAATGAACAACAAATAATAGAATTAGAAAAAATTATTGGATATGAATTCAAGGACAAGAATTTACTAATCCAATCATTCACTAGAAAGTCTTATTCAAACGAGCATAAAGATATAAAAAATAATGAATGTTTAGAATTCATAGGTGATGAAGCTATAGATGTCATCGTAGCAAAAAAGCTATGCGAGAAGTTCGGAACTTATAATAATGGTTTCTCATTCAATCCTTTTGATGAAGGCACTATGACGATGATCAAATCCAATTTAGTAGATAGAGTGTCTCTATTTACTAGAATTAAGGAATTAGGCTTGTCTAACTTCTTATTGATGGGTGAAGGAGATAAAAAGAAAAAAGTCGATAAAGAAGATAAAACCCAAGAGGATTTATTTGAATCAATTATAGGAGCAGTAGTTATTGATTCTAAATGGAATTACAAAGAAATAGAAAAGGCTATCGTAAAGATGTTAAATCTTGACTATTTTCTTTCAAATATACAATCTTTTTTGGAAGAAAAGGAAGACTATCAATGCCTTGTAAGAATGTGGCTTCAAAAAGAAAACATCTACTCTAAAAAGCTATTTTCTTTCAATAACGAGGATAAAAATAATATAATAGCTACAATAAGAATATCTGATGAAGAATGTCATGGCGAAGGTGACTCACAAGAAAAAGCAAAGAAAGATTGCTTCAATAAAGCATATAAAATCATAAAAGAAAAAGGATGGGTCTTATAGCCCACCCTTTTTAAATCTAACTAATATTATTCGGCAACAGTAGTGAAAGTTATTTTGGAAATTTGGATAGGTCCATTCTTCGATGCTTTTTTGCAATCAATTACATATTTGTAAAATGCATTTGCAACAGGAGTTTTTATTTTAGTTATTTGTTCTCCTTCTGCAACATTCACATCATAAGAAGCGGTAACAGTTTTAAAATCGGCTGAAGTAGAGACTAACAACTTAATACTATTAATATCATTGGCTACAACACCTTTATCAATAGTAATTGCTGACTCAGCAATAGCTTCAGGAAATGCAGAAGCGGTAGCAATAGAGCCGACATATGCTTTCTTTTTGGAGCCGATTCTAATAAAATCCCAGCCGTTGTTATTATTATTACAATTCACTACATTATAAGTATTACCATCAGACACATTTGTCCATTTATTTTCGTAACCACCTGCTTTATCTTTGTTATTGTCTTTATTAAACAACACATTGTACACCTTAGCCACGGGAGCAGATTCACTTACAAACTCGACTACAACTTTGTTGTTCAATTCAGCAGTAAACTCAGCTGTGTTATCTTCGGCTACAGTCAAAGCTTGATCATTGGCCTTGATCGAAGAGACTTTATATCCTTCCTTAGGTGTAGCAGTGACCGTAAGTTTATCTCCAAGCTTTCCTTCCTCAACTGTGACTGTTCCCTTTTCAGCATCATATTCAGTCACTACCTTAGCAGCTACCTTCTCAGCTGAAGAATCAATAACCACTGCATTGACTAATTCCTTAGTAGTACCTTGATAATTTTGGAATGTTCCTGCAATAGTGATTTCTTTACCTAAATAATCTGAAGTGATAACTTTAGCACCTTTATCAAATGAGAACTGAGTTCCATCAAATGAATAGTTATTATCTAAATATGTACCATGTACATATAATTCCTCACCAGTAGCCTTATCAGTCAAATAAAGACTTCCATATTTTGGAGTTTTAATCTTAGTCAACACACCAGTTGTCACATATAGATTTGCATCATCATCAGTTGTCATCTCATTCAACTCTTTGAGGGTCTTCTTCACCACATTATTCTCAGTAACAACTGTAGTTTTATCTTCATCGTGATCATAACCATATGCTTCAACAGCAGTCAAGGCATCCATTGTGACTGTAGTTGCTACAGTTCCATCAGAATGAATGGACATCTTGTCACCCTTTGCAACTGTGAACTTGTTATCCTTCAATGTAGCAACAACAGGAGTATTGTATGCACTTGTTCTTTCATCACCTAAGATCAATCCACCAGAAACTACTTCATTTCCAGCCTTCCAAGATCCGGCAGTGGTCTTATATTTTGTATTAGTAGTAACATTAGTTTCAGAAGCATTCAACCATTTACCTGTGGATACAAAGGTAGATCCTGAGATATCCCAGTTTCCAGTTCTAGCAATGACTGCTTGTCTATCAGCAGCAAAGGTTGAATTCTTTACAATTACCTTAATTCCTTCAGTATTGCCTAAGAATGCAGTGTTATCAAAGTCTTCAGAAGTAACTGTGACCTTAGTATTGTCAATTGTAATAGTCTTGTTTTCACCGTCGAGGTTATTAGTTCCTATACCATAAGCACCTAAATTTGAGCTACCTTTGATATTGATTGTAGAATTCAAAATCTTAGTTTCAGTAGTGCTGGAGCAATAAATACCAGTGATAGGATTAACTGTACTAATACTACTATTGCTTACAGTGACTCCATCTAATGTAAAAGCTGCAAGATACGAAGAATCGATGACATTGACTGTTCCTTTGTCATAATTAGAAATGATGCTTCCATTCTTCAATGTGACAGACTTGTTTCCAAAAGTTGTAATATCAGTATTGGCATCTCTAAGCATTCCATTCAATGTGCTAGTGATGGTATGTCCATCCAAATCATATTCAGTGGTTCCTTTAGCCAAAGGTAAAGTTACACCGAGAGTAACATCTCCTGCAAGCTTAACCTTGATATCTTGAGCATTTTTAATCTCATTGATAACAGAATCAGTAAACTCAGATATTGTATGAACATCTGTGAAGGTAGCTGAGATATTAAGATCCTTCTCAACTAATTGTTCAAAAGAATATCCACCTTTCTTATCTTCAGGTACTTCGATAGCTTTTCCGTCAACTGTGATAGTCTCGATCATAAATCCTTCATTAGGAGTTACAGTGACGACTGCAGTATCACCATATAAATAATCCTGAGAATCATCTGCTTTATTCTTATGTTCAATCGTTCCATGTTCGCCGGCATTGACTGTGATAGTTTCATTTTCAAGACCGAACTGTATAGTGACGAACAATCCATATTCGCCCATAGTAGTGGTATATGTATTGTCGTTAGCCCATTGTACTGGCTCTTCATTAATAGTTAAGTATTTAATCTCATATCCAGTTTCTGGTGTGAAAATGAACTTTACATCTTCACCATATGTAGCTGAAGTTTTACCACCTTCTACAGCAATAGTACCATGAGTAGTAGGATCCCATTCGATAGAGTATACGGCTAACTTAAATTCAGCAGTGACAGTAAGTCCACCGGAGACCATCTTCACCTTGGCTTCCCAATAAGTCTTTCCAGTAGTTGAATCTTCCTTAGTCACATATTCAACATCACTTCCATTCACCTTAAAGGAACTCACATCATATCCAGTATCAGAAGTGATCTTGAATGTTACATCTTCACCAATCTTAGCAGTCATCTTGTCAGCAGTGACAGCACCATGTTCAATAGTTCCAATAGTGACTGTTCCAGATCCTAATTCAAATGAAGCAGTAACATTCAAACCACCGGCTACCATAACTACTACAGCTTGATTATTACCATCCAAAGCAACATCAACATCATTTACTTTAAATGATGAAACTACATAATTTGCTTCTGGAGCAACAGTGAAAGTGACATTTTCACCAATCTTAGCAGTAGACTTATCAGCACTAATGCTTCCATGATCGGCTTGAGTGATAGTGACTGCAGCACTGTTGATTTCAAATTCAGCAGATACAGTGAGACCACCTTCGACCATCTTTACAACAACTTGATTAGAGTCATTCAGCTGTTTTTCATCATTGTTGACTTTGAATGACTTTACTGAATAGTTCTCATCAGGAGTAACAGTAAAGGTGACATCAGCACCAACTTCAGCAGTCATCTTATCAGCAATGACACTACCATGCTCAACTGCTCCAATAGTAACTGTTCCAGTCTTCTTCACAGGTTGTTGAGTAGATGGAGCGGTTGGAGTAGTGGGATTGTTGCTACCAGGCTGAGTAGTAGAACTATCATTTCCTCCATTACATCCGACTAATGACGCAATCAAAACGGATAAAGCAATTAAATGATTCTTCTTTTTCATTGTTTGGAATTTATTCTCCCTCCAATTTAATCTTAACATGTATCTTGCTTGAAAGAGCTATCAAAATAAGCTTTTCAGCAAATTTCATTAGTTTTTACTGAAGATTTACATTCTCACCGACTCATATTTACCTATTTATCTTTTTTGTTTTTACTTCAATTAAGGATAAATAAAACAATTTTGCAATTATAAACAAAAAAGGTAGAAATCTACCTTTTTAATTAACTAAGTTTATATTATTTCGAATCTAAATATTTATCAAAGAATCTTTACTTATATATTCCCTTGTACTTCTTATCCAAATAATCTATGAATTCCTTAGAACTAAATTCTTTGTGAGTTATAGACTTAATCCAATCCTTAGGATCTAATAGACATGCATTCTTAAACACTCTCTTAGTCATCCAGTCTTTGACCAAATCCATTCTACCTTCTTTCAACACCTGATCTAATCCACCATACTTCTTAAAGGATTTATCCATTACGTTTCTATACATGATGTTGTATGAATTTCCAACTGCATATACAGGAAAATAGGCGAAAGAATCACACCAATGAACATCTTGCAATATTCCACTTCTATCATCTTCGACATCCAGTCCTAAATAATCCTTATATTTTTGATTCCAAACTTTATTTAAATCCTTAGTACTTAATGTCTTATCAAAAAGACCTTTCTCTATCTCATATCTTATGACGATATGAAGCGAATAAGTCAATTCATCAGCTTCTGTTCTATAAGGTTGACGGAATACTTTGTTAGCTGCTCTATAGAATTCTTCGACTGTTACATCATCTAATACTGGTGCGAAGTATTTCTGCATGGTAGGAAATACAAAAGACAAGAAAGAATAACTTCTTCCTATAACATTCTCATAGAATCTAGATACAGATTCGTCCATATCCAATGTTTGATGACCACCAAGCAAATGTTTTCTAACTATAGCAGGTGTGTTTTGTGAGAACAAAGCATGACCTGTTTCATGCATTATCGAATAGAAATTTGATATGAAGTTCTTCTCATAATAGTGAGTAGCCACTCTACAATCAGATGCACTCAATTCAGATGTAAAAGGATGCTCTGTCTGACCTAAAGTTCCTTTATCGAAATCAAATCCTAATAGTTTCATCAACCAAAGAGAGAACTCTCTTTGTTTTTCTATAGATACTTCTCTAGACAAGAAGTCATCTCTAATGATTTATTTGGATTCATAAACTCTATTCAAGATAGGAATAATGCCATCTTTAAGACTGTTGAAATAGATATCTAAATCCTCAGTAGTAAATCCAGGCTGAACTTCATCAGTCAAAATATCCAAAACTTTCTTTCCTTTTGCGTCATCTCTAAGATTTACCCATTTTCTAGTATATTCGACATTTTTCTTCAACTGACCTTCAAATAAAGAATAATCATTCTTTTCTTTAGCATTAACCCATACGTTAAATGCTTTACTAAAGTTGTTGGAATAAATCTTTTCAAATTCAGGAGTTACATTCTTTGAACTCAAATAATCTCTATATAAAGATTTAACTAAGACTTTGTCATATTTATCCAAAGACTCGAAATTCTTCATAGCATAAATAATTGAACTTATGAATTTCTTCTTTTTGCTGAGAGCAAAAGATTTGCCTGACAAGTAAGTGAGTTGCTCACTTTCTCTATCTCGTCCATCTCTTGGAGCGCATGTTTCCAAATCCCATGATATGACTCCAGACATATCACTATAAAACTGCATCATCTTCACTGTCTCATGAATTACCCTCAATGACTTTGTTAATTTCTTTTCTTGATCCATATCAGTCCACCTCTTATTAATAGAGTATAAATTATTCATCTAAATAAAACATCTAAAATTGATATTGTTCATCTTGGATAGTCCAACATACATTTCTCTTAGATCCTTTGTTTAGCATAGCAGACAAAGAAATAATTCCTTCTTTTAATTCGAAAGTGATCTTTTGAATTCGACTTTTTTTGTTTCTTTTCCAAAATTCATATAGTCTCATCCTACTATTAGTATTTTGAATCCACTTTTACACTTAAATAGATTCTTTATTAGACTTTACTTATAAGCACATATATAAGATGAAAATATATATTTATTAGAAAACAGCAGGTATTTGAAAACACTTTCAAAAATACTTTGTTTTTTTGCTTGCTTTTATAAATCTAAGGACTATAATTACAAGGCAATCAAGAGATTGCAAATAACTAAGTTAATTATTTCCAACATAAAATTCCTTTTGCTCGCTCCGGATCTAATGCAAATTAGGTTCGGAGTTTTTTTATGTCTTTTATTCCATATCCAAAGGAAGTTTCTTCTTTGGAGATGGATAAATAGAATCTAATAACTTCCAAGATTCATCTGATATTTGAATCTTGGATGCTTCAATATTCATCTTTAGATGCTCTACATGAGAAGCTTTAGGAATAGATGTTATATCCTTATCTCTCAAAGTGAAGGCTAAAAGAAGTTGAATAGGTGTAATTCCATATTCTTTAGATATTTCTATTACTGTCGAATTAGATAAAAGCTCTCTTTTCAATGATCCAGCCTCTGCCAAAGGACAATAAGACATAAATCTAATGGCATTATTCTTTAAGAAAGGAATAAGACTATACTCTACACCTCTTGATCCTAAATGATATAAGCATTGATCAACTCTGCAATTGCAACCATCTTTAAGGCTTAATAACTCTTGCATATCATCAATATCAAAGTTAGAGACACCCCAATCTTTGATAAGACCTTGTCTCTTTGCTTCTTCCATACATCTTATGGTTTCTTCCAATGGAATCTCGCCTCTCCAATGCAATAAGTACATATCCAAATAAGATGTATTCAATCTTTTTAAAGAATTAGAAAGGCTGATGAAGAAATCATCATATCCAGCATTCCAAGGCAATATCTTAGAAACAATATATAATCTTGACCTATCAAAATCCTTGATAGCTTCTCCTATCAAGGATTCAGATTTGCCATCCCCATACATCTCAGCTGTATCTATCAATGTCACTCCATTTTGAATTCCATATCTAATACTTTCGATTTCAGCTTCATATAATTTTCTATTTTCTCCAAAATGCCAAGTTCCTTGACCTAATCTATCCATTTTAAACATGATTACATCATTCTCCTTATAAATAATATAAAACCCGACTAACTTATTTCTTAGGAACAAAAAATAGCTGTTTTCACAGCTATTCAACTTCTACGTTATCTATTAAGAACCAAGGGCAAAGAGCGGCTTCTATAGAGCAATCCTCTCTCTCAGAAGAAAGTCCGATTACATCTCGTAAGAATTCATCAGCTTTTCCTTTTATAGTTCCTCTTACAGGCTTTCCAATCTTTCCTTCTTTTATTTCATAACCATAGAAAGGAATCTCAAGATTTATCTCAGCATCTCTCTTTATCTTTTCTACACAGTCCTTATCAAATCCTTCTACTATATATCCATTATCTACAGACTTTATCAATCCCAAAGATGTATTATCTGCTGAAGGTGCAACGACGAAGTATTGAGACTCAGGAATTCCGTATGTGGCACAAGAATTAGATCTTATATTCAATATCTCACCGTATTCAGTATCCAAGAAGAAACAGCGAAGTCTTCCATGATCTATGGCCATAAACTTCTCTGTTGCATTTCCTTCTGTATCGAATGGAGTGGATTGAACTGAAGAGATAATAGGATCATTTAAGACAGTTAGTAGCGGTGAGAAAGCATCCTTTCCAAACTGATCCTTATATACTGATTTTCCCGAGGCTACCATCGCACCAGAGAGATGAAGATCAGCAATATGAAGGATAGTAGCAGCACTTCTTGGAGAAAAAGCTACTTTATATTTTCCCTTTTCAGCTAGACCAACCTTGAAGGAAGACATTATTTCTTTATCTATTCTATTAGCCAAATACTCAGGTTTAATAGTCATCAAATTGTATCCAATATATGTCTCAGTAGCAGAACTCTTCTCGCCATCAGGCTTTGTGAAGGTACAGTCTGCTTTCATCACTATACGGTCAAACTTCTTCTCCACTTTTAATCCTTTAGAATTGACCATCATTCTTCTACCAGTTATCAAGGTGGTTGAAATTTCATTTATAGCATCATCGTTGAACAAAGAATTCATTCCTTTTAAAGATTGAACAATCTTATTGTTTAAAATCTTTAGATTATCTATCTTCACGTTGGATAATTTAAATCCACTAGATTTATATCTTTGACCAGGTTCGCCAAAAAATTCAGGTCTACATAATCTATCGCTATTCAAAGCAGATTGCTTAATAGATTTAATGATTTCATCGACTCTATTCTCATCCAATTTGTCATCTTCAAAAGTACCTAATCTCTCTTCATACATTCCTCTATAACGAACTGAGACAACATTTTCTTTTATGTCAGTCGTTATAACACCTTTTACATTTGATACTTTAATTTCATTATGGACTTTATAGTCAATTTGAAAAGGGGATATTCCTTCTCTTTGGCAAAGACTTAGAATAGTATCCAACACCTTCTTTTCTTCGTCTGTCATAGTTATCACTCCTTTTCGCTTTTAATGTCAATTGACTTTCATTTATATAAATAAAAAGTAAATATAACAAATTCATTAGAAAGCGTTATTATTATAACCGATTTTTAAGCTAAATTCCTAGCTAGAAAGGCGGTTTATAACTATGAGCGAGAATATAAAGAAAGAAAAAAGTTGTGGTGCTGTAGTATATAAAATAATAAATGACCAAAGATACTATCTAGTAGAGAAGATGAATTTAGGACATACTTCAATTCCAAAGGGCCATGTAGAACCTACGGATAAAAATGATGAAGATACAGCTAGAAGAGAAATAAAAGAAGAGACTTCTTTAAACGTGACTATAGATACTGGATTTAAGCACCATATAAATTATTCTCCATTTCCTGGAATAGACAAAGATGTCTATTTCTTTGTCGCTGAATGCAAAGAAGACACCATCGCTCACGATGACCACGATGATGAAGTCAAATCATGTATTTGGCTTCCTATCAAAGAAGCTATAGATGCAGTAACCTTTGAAACAGATAAAGAGACGTTGAGAAAAGCTGATGAATATTTAAAAAATAGAAATAATTAAAACGGATTTATTCTGACTCTATAAATGACTCTGTAAAAATAGTAAATAGCAGGCACACAGATTTTGACCTAGCAAAATGGCGGCTATTATATCAAGAAAAGCAAAAATCCAAATGATGAAAATTTGCAAAAAAGGCAACGTGTTTTTTGAACATGAAATAAAGGTTGATGCCAAATGTTCTTTTTAAGAGCTTTCTTCTCATAAATATACTTAAAATAATTATGTCTGAACACTTTTATTATTTTATTTAAAAATGTAAACTAATATCCATATGGACAAAATAAAAACAGAATTAGTTAATTCAATAAAGGAAGGAAAGTGGTGTCAAATCACATATGACAACACTGAAAGAGGAAATACTAACTTCTGGATTTTCATTTTGGATATAAATCCCGAAAAAAAGAAGTTAAAAGTTGAGATGTACAATCATTCAATCAGTGAAAAAATATTGAACGCTGAATTGAAATTTGAAAAAATAATTTCGGCTCAAGTAATAGAATTCACAGATCACGAGCCCTCTTTAAGCCTGATAGAAAAGATTCAAAAGAATCCAATTGCATTTGCTTGGTTGGAATTTGAAAAATTCAACAATAACATTCTTTTATATCTCGAAGATTGTTATAAATTAGATAACGATCCTTTCGAATCATCCTATACAATGATTAAAGGTTTAGATTATGAAAAGCTTAAGAGAGAAAAGAAAGTAAAACTAGATATAAAGCAAATAGATAGTGTCATAGATCTAATAAAGAAAAATGACTTCAATTCTTATTCTAAAGTCTATAACGAATTATCAATGTCTATTCTTTCAATTGATGAGGGTGGGAAGAAATTCGTATTCATTTATCAAAATTTAGCATACAATCCTAAGACTCAAGAATTATCTTTAAACGGGCCTTTAAAATTCAATCAAAACTATAGTGTTAAAGATACGAGACACTCCCTTTCAAATTATACTGAGCTTTCAGTAGCTGAATTTCAAAAGTCATACGAAAATAACCCTATACAAACAATAGAACTCTTAAGAAACAATCTTAGGAAAAAGCAAGAAATCGATACAAGACCCGACATTCTTATAATACAAAGAAATTTAATTGTTCCTTTCAATCAAATCTTTAAAAACATAGAAGATGAGGCGTCTGAAGGAAATCTCAATATTCCTATGAGAGCTTTCTTTGGCGATATAAACATTAAAGACAATGGTATGTCTAAGCCTAAGATTGTTCTTTTCGACAGCAGAATTAATGCTGATCAAATGTTCGTAGTTTATTGTGCTATGAAAAATCCTGTGACCTACGTTCAAGGACCTCCAGGAACAGGAAAAACTCAAACTTTATTCAATGTCATTGTTTCAGGTTATTACAACGACAAAACAATGCTCATCACTTCAAATAATAATATTCCAGTAGATGGAATCATCGATAAATTGAGTTTTGAATACAATGGTAAAAGTGTTCCTTTTCCGTACTTAAGGCTAGGAAATCAAGCTAAGAATATCGAAGCTACAAGAAAAATATTAGATTTATATAACTACACATTCCAAGACAAAATCGATCAAATTAAAGTTAAAGAAATTAAAGAAAAAGTTAGATCAAAGAACGCTGATTTAGTCGAAAAATTAACTTCATATAGAGACCTCCAGTTAAAGAAAGAAAAACTAAAGGCCTTATTGAACGTACAAGATCAAACAGAGCAAGCAACTACAGATAACAGATTTAAAAAGGCTATCGCAAATCTTCAAAACGAAATATCAAAAACAACTGAAATCAAAGATGAAGATTTAACCAACATCGCTTTTGCTGCAAAAAGAGATCCTGATTCACAATATTATCTTTACGCCTCTTCTTTAACTCATTTAAAAAGATTGAGAGGAGCAGAATATAAAGATTTAATAAGGATTGTTTCTATTGCTGATGATCAAGTTAGAGTAAGAGAATTCAACACTTGGTGTAGTTCTGATGAAAACATGAAGCTGTTAACCGATGTGTTTCCTATTATTTTCACAACTAATATTTCTTCTTATCATCTCGGCAACAAATTCTTATTTGATACTGTAATCATGGATGAAGCTGGTCAATGCGCTTTAGCTATATCTTTAATTCCAATATCTAAAGCCAAAGCATTGCTTTTAGTTGGAGATGAAGATCAGCTTCAGCCGATAACACAACTACTACCAAACGCAAATAAAGAGCTTAAAAATAAATATAAGATTTCTAATACATATGATTATGCAGAGCAAAGCATTCTAACTTGTATGAGAAAAGCTGATAATATTTCTAACAAGCTGCTTTTAAAACATCACTATAGATGTGGCAAGAACATAATCAACTTCTCTAACAAATATTTCTACGACAATCAATTAATCATCGACAAAACGACAGGTCCTGGAAACTTGGTGTTTTACGACTGCAAAACGAATGTAATCGGAAGAAATTATTGGAATCAATCTTACGAAGAAGCTCAAGCGATTATTAAATATCTAAAAGAAAAAGGATCTGATAATACAGTAGTAATTACTCCGTTTTTAAACCAGCAAAATCTAATCAAAAATGAATTAAAAGAAGCTGGATTAGGAAACATAGAAGTTAGCACAATTCATAAGATGCAAGGGGCTGAAGCTAAAACAGTAATTTTATCCACAGCGGTAAATCCAAAAACTAACAAGAGGATAATGAATTGGTTGGAATCACATTCTGAAATTGCAAATGTAGCTATTTCTAGAGCTAAGCAAAATTTTGTCTTAATTGGAGATCAGGAATCTATAAATAAACTAAGCTCCGAAAATGGAATTTGGAAACAACTCTTTTCGTATACAAAATCCAATGGCACTACAACAGTAATTCCTCCATCAAAAAATGTAGTCTATGGAAAATCAAATGGATCAATGAACGAAAAAGAATTCTATAAAACAATGTCTCAATTAGTAAGTGTACACGAAAAACTGATGATAAAACGAAATGTACTTGTAAAAGATGTTTTTCCAAACGATGCATCACTTAAAGATTATACCGGTGAATTTGATTCCGTAATAATGAGAAGAAAAAATATATTATCCAAATTTAAAACTTGGATTGTGTTTGAATTCGATGGTGGAGAGCATTACGAAAATTTAGATACAATTAAAAGAGACAAATATAAAGAAGACATTTGCAAAGCAAATAACATTACTTTGATTAGGCTTCCCAATTCCTATGCCAAAGATTATACGTTCATTTTAAACATTATTAAGAAATACGAACGTCAAGCTATAGACGAATCAGAAGAAATGCAACTTATATAATAATTAATCAATTGTAAATAAAAAAGAGGGCACATAAGCTCTCTTTTTTCAAGTTCGAAAATAATATAAGATTTAATAATTTAAGAATATCGAACTCGCGACTATTATTCTACTGCTAAAGTCTTCAATGTTGGCATAGTATTATCTACTAAATTCCAAGAATTTGCAGATAAGTCCGAATATGTAGTTGCTTTGGCCGTAGAGAAGTCAACATCAGTATGAATTCCAGATGTATCTTCAATAGGTCCACCCCACTCCCATGCACTTCCATAAGCCAAATCCGAGCTTTGGTTCGTGTATATTCCGCTTACAGTAAAGGTCTGTTTAGAAGGAGCAAATCCCGGTTGTGTTCCATCATTAACGGATCCACCTGCTGGATATGCACATATTGCCATATGGACATCTTTACCTTCACCAGAGACATTTACAACAGAGCTCTTAACAGTTGCACTCTCCTTCAAAACACCACAAATAGAAGCACCGAAAGCGAACCAACTAGCTGATCCGTTATTGAATGACTGAACTGAATTGAATAAGCAATTTTCGACAGTTCCAGAAAGAATATTCGTAAGAATAGCTGTACCCCAACCTAAACTATTTTTAGTCAATGTTCCATCGACTTCAAGATTCTTAATTGTTCCGCTGACTTCTTGGAACATTCCAGAGTTATTATGTCCAGCATCGTTGTTCTCAGAAGATATGATAGAGAAATTAGATACTTTATGGCCACGTCCATCTAAAGTTCCAACTAACTTTCTAGTATCACCATTTCCATTGATTTCCATTCCACCTAAATCGATATCAGCCGTTAAGATAAAGTCATCTTTAATGGTGTTCTTAGCAAGAATCTTAGACTTGAATTCATCTGCTGTGGAAATCTTAACATATTTATCCAAAGATTCAGTAATCTCAATCTCAACTTGATCTGTCACTTCGACTTCCCCAATAGTAGCAGTCAATTTAATAACTTCTTTTCCTGCACTATCAGTTGTGAACTTAGCAGTCTCACCATTAGTCTTATCAAAACTACCACTATAATTTTCGCAGCTCCATTTATAAGAAACTTCATCTTTATCCTTGTTGGTGACATTAGCAGATAAATTGATTGTTTCTCCAACTTTAACAGAAGTTTTATCAGCTACAATCTTTACTCCAACATCCTCAGCAGACAAAACTGTGAATACAAACTCTTTCTTAACAGATGGATCAGCCTTAGAAGCGATTGTAATAGTCGTTGTTCCAGCACTCAAGGCATTAATAAGACCAGTTTCTGAAATAGTAGCAACTGTCTCATCACTAGATTCCACCGAATATCCACTCTTAGTCGAATCGTTCTTGACTGATATCTTCAATTTCACTGATTGACCTACTACAGTCTTAGTTGCTCCAGTAACAGTCAAAGTAATTTGCTTTTGTACTGTCTGAGATCCATTTCCACCATTATTTGAATTGTCTCCGTTTCCACAAGACACTAATCCAAAGCAAGACAATCCCAATAAACTAATTGCTAATATTTTATTTAATTTCATTTTATTTTATTCCTCCATTTTTTATTAAGCATCTTTTTTAGTAGTCCCATCAGTAGCGACTACAGCACTCTGAGCACCATCCCATGTTCCATCGACTGTGTAAGTACAATTGGTGTAAGTTCCAGATTCAATAGAACTAAATGATTTAATTGTATTGCTTGCCGTATTCACATGGAAAGCTACAGAAGAATCTTCAACCTTACCTTCGTTCGAAAAGAACATTCCAGCAAATGTATTTGTTGCACGTTTTTCAACTACAGTCATATCGATATGAACATTTGATATAGTTCCTTTATTTGTATGAGCTAATGGACCTCTATTAGCTTCGATAGGATTGCTCGTCTTTATATTTACATTTCTCACAACACCGCTAGCAGCGATAATGTTGAACATATCCCAACTGATATCACCTGTGATGGTATGTCCTTGTCCTTCAAATATTCCAGAGAACTCACCAGCCATCCACATCATCTTTGTGGTAGTCAAATCGTCACCTGTCAAATCGATATCATTAGACAAGTAGAAATTCCTCGTAGTATAAGCAGCGCCCTTATCAAATACAGTTTTGAATGTTGCTACATCCTTAATTTCAAATGCACCATCTGGGATTTTATATTTAGGAGCATCAGCAGACTTAACAGTGAATGTAATAGCTTCAGCAGTTAAAGTCTTGTCTCCTAATTTTGCACTCACTGAGACAGTAGCTTCACCAGCAGCTACAGCTGTAATTCCAAATGTTCCATCATTATTGTTGGTTACACTAATCACTGAAGCATCGCTAGAATCAAGAGTATAAGAATAATCAGATAATGTTTCAGTCGAATACTTCAACGAAGTAGTTATGGTTGCAGTTTTTGTGCCATCTTCTTTCATTGAAAGAGAAGTCGTATCAGCACTAGCAGTAAGCTTAGCTTCTAGCTTTTCAGGTGCTTCGCTATCATGAGCCAAGACAGGCATCTTGTTATCTTCAAGAGTCCAAATAGATGAATCCAACGTTGTATAGGCTGAAGCTAAAGTAGAATCAAAGGGAGTGTGATTGATATTCTCCATAACCTGTGCTGAGATATCACGTCCTTCAGGATTAAATGGCTTATAGTTCTCATTTTGAGTATCATGAGCTATGTTTGTATATGCATTCTTCATCACCTGTGTTCCAGTCCATGAATAAGCAAAGAATGGTAAACACATAGCATCAGTTGCATCGAGGTTAGTTACTACATTCTCAACCTTTGCTTCATTTTGAAGTGTAGAGGCAATAACACCATTTCTTGCCCAAGTCCAATCGACACCAGTTTGAACATTCTTAGCCTCAAACAAACAATCAGTAATTCTAGCTTGAGGTCCACTGACTTCCTTTGCAAGTAGTCCACTAAATCCAGCTGCGTCAATTGTTCCTTTGATATGAATGTTTCTCAATACACCTTGATACATCCAGAATAATCCAGTAGCTTTATCAGTCTCTTGAGAAGAATCATTCTTTACCACAAAGTTTGAGAGTGTATATCCTCTTCCATCAAGAGTTCCGACAAAGGTAGAATTATTTGCTCTTCCATTGACTTGCATTCCACCCAAGTCAATGTTAGCGCCTAAACAGTACTTTCCGTTTATTACATCTTTCTTATTCAATAACTCAACCATCGCATCAGCAGTTTTAATTTCGGTATATTTGGTATAGTCTGCTTCTACTGTAATATTCAAAGAAGCCTTGTATTCTTTTCCGTTGACTGTAGCGGTGACTTTGACTGTTCCTTTTCCAACATTGGTAGGTGTAAAGTATTGCTTAGATTCATCATCTGTGTAAGGATTTACTACACC
>ULON01017601.1_pt1 | contig 15661 bp, 9 predicted proteins | sample 1952571 | NCBI WGS metagenome assembly ULON01 (sample SAMEA4835603, study PRJEB28245) | human gut metagenome | biome: gut microbiome; material: fecal sample | place: Denmark | collected 2008
GAGGCTTTTTACAAACCAGGTAAGGTGATCGGACGTGTGATGACAGAAGAAGAAGCTGAGGCAGAGGAGAAAAAAGGAAATCATGTCACAGCAGTAGAAGGAGGATTCCGCCGTATCGTTGCAGCACCGAAGCCAATGGATATCGTTGAAATCGATGCGATCCGTGCATTATCGGATGCAGATCAGGTTGTTGTTGCCTGCGGAGGTGGCGGTATTCCGGTACTTGCACAGGACAATAATTTAAAAGGTGCGAGTGCAGTCATTGAAAAAGACCTTGCAGCAGGAAAATTAGCAGAACTTTTAGATGCTGACATGTTAGTCATTTTAACAAGTGTGGACAATGTATGTCTGAATTACGGCACAGAGAATGAGAAACCTCTTTCGACCATGACTGTTGCAGAAGCAAAACAGTATATGGAAGAAGGTCAGTTCGGAGAGGATGACATGCTGCCAAAGATTCAGGCGGCCATTGATTTTATTGGAGATTCCGCAATCCGTTCCGTACTTATTACAAAGCTGAACAAAGACGGCACCTATGTGAGCGGTGGACCGGGTACGATGATCACGAAATAAACTGCCATTTTTATGGTAATAATAAGACTGAATCGATTGCCGAAAATAAATTTTTTTACGAGGAAAAAAGATGTTTAGAAAAACAAAAATTGTTTGTACTTTAGGACCTTCAACAGATAAGGAAGGTGTATTAAAACGCCTGATCGAAGAGGGAATGAACGTTGCCCGTTTTAATTTTTCCCATGGTGACCATGAGGAGCAGTTAGGACGCCTTCAGATGTTACAGAAACTTCGTAAGGAATTAAAGCGTCCAGTCGCAGCACTGCTTGACACAAAAGGACCGGAGATCCGCCTGAGAGATTTTACGGACGGAAAAGTCGAGCTTAAGGATGGACAGACTTTTACCCTGACAACCGATGAGATTATGGGAGATGCAAAACGTGTTTCCATTACTTATAAAAACCTGCCGGAGGATGTAAAACCGGGAGATCGCATTCTGATCGATGATGGTCTGATCGGAATGGAAGTAAAAGAAATCAAGGTGACATCTGGTGCAAAGGCAGATAAAGATGGCAATAAGCCAAAAGATATCATCTGCCAGGTGTTAAATGGCGGTGTGATTTCCAACAGAAAAGGCGTGAACGTTCCAAATGTAGAATTGTCCATGCCATATATCAGCGAAAAAGATTATGGTGATATCGTATTTGCGGTAGAGCATGATTATGATTTTATTGCTGCATCTTTTGTCCGTACCGCAGATGATGTGCTTGCAATCCGCAAGATCCTTGCAGAAAAAGGCGGCGAGGATATCAATATCATTGCAAAAATTGAAAATATGCAGGGTGTACAGAATATTGACGATATTATCCGTGTTTCCGATGGAATCATGGTAGCGCGTGGTGATATGGGTGTTGAGATCCCGTTAGAGGATGTACCGGTGATCCAGAAGATGATCATTAAAAAAGTATACGATGCAGGCAAGAAGGTTATCACAGCGACTCAGATGCTTGATTCCATGATGAAACATCCGCGTCCGACCAGAGCAGAGGCAACTGACGTTGCAAATGCAATCTACGACGGAACCAGTGCGATCATGCTCTCCGGAGAGACAGCTGCAGGTATGTATCCGATCGAGGCTTTAAAGACTATGGTGCGTATTGCAGTCCGTACGGAACAGGATATCAATTACTTACAGCGTTTTAAAATGCGCAAAACCATGAGCAACCCGGATGTGACCAATGCAATCTCCCATGCGACATGTACAATGGCGGGAGATTTGAATGCGGCAGCAATCATCACGGTAACAAAATCAGGACGTACCGCCCGCATGGTTTCCAAATATCGTCCAAACTGTCCGATTATCGGAGGATGTCTGACAGAAAAGATTTACCGTCAGCTTGCATTATCCTGGGGTGTGATCCCGCTTATGATCGAGGAAAAGACACAGGCAGAAGAACTGTTTGACTATGCAGTCGATGCAGCAGAAGCAGCAGGAATCATTTCCAAGGGCGATGTTGTTGTCTTAACCGCAGGAGTTCCTCTTGGTGTATCCGGTACGACCAACCTGATCAAGGTGCAGGTGGCAGGACATATCTTAGTGGAGGGACAAGGAATCGGAACACAGAAGATTTCTGCAAATCTCTGCGTTTGTCACAATGAAGAAGATCTTAAAAACTTTAAAGTCGGGGACATCATTGTTGCAAAAGATACCAGCAATGCCATGATGACACAGATGCGTGAGGCATCCGGACTCATCGTGGAAGCATCCGGTGAAAACTGCCACGCAGCAATCGCAGGATTAAGCCTTGATATTCCGGTTCTGATCGGTGCTAAACATGCGCTTGATGTCTTAAAATCCAGTGCATATGTAGAATTGGATTGTGAGAACGGACTTGTGACAGCAAATTAATTTGCAACAAATTTTGATAACTGGAAATAGAAGATTAAAGTGAAAGAGAAAAGGATATGAAAGGCTCTAGAGAGGGTCTGCATATCCTTTTTTCCATATTCCGGTCCAGTATAGCAGATACAGGATTATGGCAGAGGTTCCATTACTGATTACAACGGAATACCAGACGGATGCCACTCCCATATGAAATACATTTGCGCATATCCAAAGAGACAACAGACGGAATAGCCATATCCGGGAAGCATCTACGAGCATTGTGATCAGTGTATGCCCACATCCCTGGAACAATCCCTGTGATACATTATAAAAAGCGTTTGTAAAGCACCAGAATGCAATAATGGATAAATAGTCTGCAGCCAGAGGGATGACTTTGGCATCTGTTGAAAAGAATGATACCATAGTCTGGGAAACAGGGCGTCTTGAAAAAATGAATCCCAGAATAAGTAAAAAGAAGGTGCACATTTTTAATGAATAATGGAAGGTTTTCTTCGCCCGCTCTGTGTTTCCGGCTCCCATATTTTGTCCAACTATAGTAGAAACGGCGGAGCCGACACCACTGGCTGGCATTGTGATAAGACTGTTGATTTTGTTGCCAATACCATAGGCGCTGGTTGCAATATAACCATAAACATTTACATTTCTGGTCATGATCAGCGTACCTAGCTGCATGGTGCTGCCGCCAATCGCAGTTGGCAGACCAATTTTGATAATGGCGCGTATCATTTTCTGGTCAAAGACAAAATTTTTAAAAGAAATCCGTATGAGCTGATCTGATTTTGTAAGAAGGATCAGTCCAATGAGAGCGCAGGGGATTTTTGCTATAAGCGTGGCAAATGCTGCGCCTCCGATTCCAAAGTGGAACACAATGAGGAAAAGAGGATCTAATATCAGATTGATCATGATACCAAGCAGATTGAGAAGCATGGGTTTTACAGTGTCCCCCTGCGCCTGTTTCACGGCTGTGAATAAATTGATCATGAACAGAAATGGCATATCAAGGACCACAATTCTTAAATAAGTAAGACCGTACTCATAGACCACTCCCCTGGCACCGAGCCAGGTGACTAATGCCGGGGATATCAGCCAGCACAGTAATGCACAGATGAGGGAGAAGCCAAGGGACGTAATACAGATATGATTTGCCATTTTGTTTGCCTGTTCATCTTTTCTGGCACCAAGGTATTGCGATATAAGAATTGCACCTGCGGTTGTTATGCCGCTGCCAAAACTGTTAAGGATATTTTGAAATGGTGATACGAGCGTTATGGCAGACTGGTTTTCTGTTCCGATCCGTCCAAGCCAGAATGTGTCCGTAAGATTATACATCGACTGGATAAAACTATTGATCATGACCGGAACGGCGAGCATAAGGATTGCCTGGGACAGGTTTCCATTTAGAATCATATTTCGTTTATTTTCAGATATTTGTTTTGGCATAGGATCTCCTTGTGGATTTATAAAATATGTTGACAGGTTGTATTCATATGGTTCATAATATGACAAAAAAACAGTATATTCCTTGAAAAAAATGATAAAAACACATAAAAGTACAGAAAAATGGAGAATTATATGTTTCAGGATATGTCAAAAGATTTTGATATTAAGAAGATCAGAAGAAGTAATACGATATCTGAAAGTAACTGCGAGCCACATGTACATCCATTTCATGAAATTTTTTATCTTTCCAGTGGGGAGTGCACCAGCTTTATTGATCACAATATCTATAAGTTTGGAAAAGGTGATCTTGTAATCGTTCCGGGTGGCTGTCTGCATAAGACAGTATATACTGGGAAAGGAATTCATGAAAGGATTGTTATCAGTTTCCGGCAGGAGATTACGGATTGGATCAAAGAACAGATCGGAGCGGAATATCTTAAGAACTGTATGGTTCCGGGGGTAATCAATATACCGGAAAAACGCAGAAACTATGTGGATTCCCTGCTGGATAAGTTAATGTTTGAAAATGATACGCCGGACATATTATCAACGGCATTTATAAAAGCAGGACTTGTTGAACTTTTGCTGTTTATCATAAGATGCAAGGAGTATGAGGACAATGTTATAAAAGAGATTGATGTTGATAACCGAAAAATCCAGGAAGTTGCAACATATATTTTTGAACATTATACGGAAAATATTTTACTGGAAGATGTGGCGGATAAATTTGACATGAATAAGTCATTTTTGTCTAAGAGATTTAAGACAGCGACGGGGTTCGGGTTTAAAGAATATATTATTAATCTCCGGATACAGAATGCATGCAGGCTGCTGCTGGAAACGAATAAATCTATCACAGATATTGCTTTTGAATGTGGATTTAATGACAGTAACTATTTTGGGGATTCGTTTCGAAAGATAAAAGGTATATCACCACGCAAATACAGAAAAAATGAAACATTTTAGTTTGGGATACAAAAGAAGCCTTCATAAAAAGAAGGCTTCTTTTGTCAGGTAAAGACAGGCAGGGAGGTTAGCCCATCGTTACTTCTACATTTACATCTTTCTTCTCAGCCGAGAATGGAATCGTAGTTCCCTCTACCGGCTGTCCATCCACGATCATGGAAAGCACACCTTTTTCCACATGATTTGGATTCTTTACGGTGATATGGTAGCTGACACCGCGGAAATCACGTTTGGCGGTAAAACCATCTAATTTGGATGGAATACAAGGATCAACAGTCAGACCATCATAATCCGGGCGGATACCAAGGATAAACTGGGAAACATTGAGGAAGGTCCATGCGGCGGTTCCTGTCAGCCAGCTGTTCTTTGCCTCACCGAAGTTCGGGGCGTCTTTTCCGGCGATCATCTGGGAGTATACATAAGGCTCTGTGCGGTGGATCTCGCTGATATCCTCAATGTATGCAGGACAGGTTCTTGTATATACCTGCCAGGCACGGTTGCCTCTGCCAACTACAGTCTCTGCGATAGAGATCCATGGGTTGTTGTGGCAGAAGATACCTGCGTTTTCTTTGTATCCTGGTGGATAAGAAGAAATCTCACCGAGTTCCACATGATATCTGTGGTAAGGCGGCTGTAACAGCACGATACCGTATTTTGTGTCGAGATATTTTTCGACAGATTCCATTGCCTTTAAGCAGCAGCCTTCCTCTAAACCAATCTCGGCCATAACACAGAAGCCCTGTGGCTCAATAAAGATCTTGCCATCTTCGCATTCTTTTGAACCGATCTTATTTTTGTAATGATCGTAAGCACGCAGATACCATTCGCCATCCCAGCCGGCATCCATAACGGTTTTTTTCATCTCTGCGATTGCTTTCTCTGCAATTTCTGCTTCCTCTGTCATACCCTGATGGCGGCAGATTGCAGCATAATCTTTTCCGTAGCGTACAAACATACCTGCGATAAATATGGATTCTGCATTAGGGCCTTCGGAAGGACCAAAAGTCTGGAAAGATTCACCCGGCTCAGTCGAGAAGCAGTTTAAGTTGAGACAGTCGTTCCAGTCGGCACGTCCGATCAGCGGTAAATTGTGCGGCCCCAGATGTTCCATTGTATAATGGAAGGAACGGCGCAAATGCTCCATGAAAGTGGTTGCTTTGGAAGCATCGCTGTCATATGGTGTCATCTCGTCGAGAATTGTGTAATCGCCGGTCTCTTTGATATAAGCTGCAGTTCCTGCGATCAGCCATAACGGATCATCGTTAAAGCCGCTTCCGATGTCAGAGTTGCCTTTTTTGGTGAGCGGCTGATACTGATGATAAGCACTTCCGTCCTCGAACTGGGTAGCTGCGATATCTAAGATACGCTCTCTCGCACGGTCAGGGATCAGATGTACGAAACCGAGCAGATCCTGACAGGAATCACGGAATCCCATGCCACGGCCGATACCGGACTCAAAGTAAGATGCGGAACGGCTCATGTTAAAGGTAACCATACACTGATACTGGTGCCAGATGTTTACCATACGGTCTAATTTCTCCTCACTGGAAGAAATGGTAAAATGGGACAGCAGTTCGTTCCAGTAATCTTTTAATTTGACGAGTGCTGCGTCTGCTTTTTCTGCGGTATCAAAACGGGAGAGAAGTTCATCGGCACGTTTGCGGTTGATGACTCCATCCTCAGCACGTCCAACCCATTTTTCCTCTACCGGATTCTCAACATAACCAAGTACGAAAACGTAGGTCTTTGTCTCGCCCGGAGCAAGAGATACTTCAAGGTGGTGGGAACCGATCGGTGCCCAGCCGCTTGCAACAGAATTCTTTGAAGTTCCGTTTACAACAACTTCCGGAGCAGAGTTTTCACCGTAAGCGCCTAAGAACGAGTCACGGTCTGTATCAAAACCGGCGATCGGAGCGTTGACAGCGTAAACAGCGTAATGATTTCTGCGCTCTCTGTATTCGGTCTTATGATAAAGAGCAGAACCGTGGATCTCAACCTCACCGGTGGAGAAGTTACGCTGGAAGTTGGTCATATCGTCCATTGCATTCCACAGACAGAACTCTACATATGAGAAAACAGAAAAATTACGGGTTTCATTGCTCTCATTGGTAAGGGAGAGTTTTCCAACTTCACATGTCTCACCGACCGGAACAAAAGAGGTAAGCTCTGCGGTCAGTTTATTTTTGGTTCCTTTAAATACGGAATAACCCATACCGTGACGGCAGCTGTAAGCATCCAGTTCTGTTTTGGAAGGCATCCAGCCCGGATTCCAGATCGTGTCACCATCTTTAATATAGTAGTAATGTCCATTGGAATCGAGCGGTACATTATTATAACGGTATCTGGTCAGGCGGAGTAACTTTGCATCTTTGTAGAAACTGTAACCGCCGCAGGTGTTTGAGATCAGGGAAAAGAAGTTCTCGGAACCAAGGTAGTTGATCCATGGCAGTGGTGTTTTTGGAGATGTGATGACATATTCTTTGTTGGTGTCATCGAAATAACCGAATTTCATAATAAAATCCTCCATATACATAAATATTGATAAGTAACGATTTCGAAAACGATTAAGTTTTCATCCTTTAATAAAAAGTATATATTCAGAAAGAATAAAAATCAATACAAAACATTGAAAAACAGGCAAATATAGCAGATTAGACAAAAAAAATATACTTTTATGGATGAAAGCGACAATAGCTATTTTCTGATGAATAATTAAAATATTTTACGAAAACGTATAAGAATTAGATACAAAGTACTGAGATTACAGATAATTGGTCTAATATTTAATGTAAAAATGCACAAAAACTACTGCAAAAAAGTGTAAAAAGCGACGAATTGCCAAAAACCAGTTGCAATTTGCTTATGGATGACATATAGTAAAAGTACGAAAACGATTAAGAAATATTTCAGAAACAGGATTTCGTTTTCGAAGAGAAGCTGGAGGTTTCCATGGTATCATTAAAAACGATTGCAGAGAAATGTGGAGTATCTACTGCCACCGTAAGCAAGGCTTTAAATGACCAGAGAGATATCAGCGAAGAGACAAAGAGCCGTGTCAGAAAGACAGCAGAAGCACTTGGTTATTTTCCAAATGCGGCGGCGAGAGCACTAAAGACAAACCGTTCTTATAATATAGGAGTTCTCTTTGAAGAAGAGGCGGGAAGCGGTTTGACACATGAGTATTTTTCCGGAGTGCTGAATGGATTAAAAGTTCAGTCGGAGAAACAGGGATATGACATTACATTTATCAATACCTGTTTTGAAAATCGCAAGATGTCCTATTATGAACATTGCAGATACCGGAATTTTGAAGGAGTTGCGATCGTCTGTGCCGATTTCAATGACCCGGATGTCTTAGAACTGATGAATAGTGACCTGCCGGTCGTTACGATTGATTATGTACATCATAACTGTACGGCAGTCAGTTCCAACAATATTCAGGGTATGGAAGATCTTGTAAAATATATATACGGGCAGGGACATCGGAAAATTGCATATATTCATGGGCAGCAGGCTTCTTACGTTACGAAAGACCGGCTGGCAAGTTTCTACCGGACGGTGGATGAACTTGGTCTGAAGATTCCGGATGAATACATCCGGACAGCAGATTACTTAGAGACCAGGGAGGCAGCAAAACAGACAAAAGAGCTGCTCAATTTAGAAGATCCGCCAACCTGTATCATTTATCCGGATGACACCTCTTTAATAGGAGGAAGGAACGTCATCATAGAGATGGGACTTCGGATTCCGCGGGATATTTCGATTGCAGGATATGACGGAACGAGGATGTCGCAGTTGTTACATCCTCAGCTTACGACGATCAGACAGGACACAGAGCTGATCGGGAGTGAGGCAGCCAAGCGGCTGATTGGCTCCATTGAGAAACCGAGAACAACTCTCGTAGAGAGAGTCGTTATAGAAGGGATCTTAGTTGCAGGTAAATCTGTTGGACGCATTTAAATGTAGTTGCAGCTACATGCGGACAGCATTTTTGCAGAGATGTATGCGGAGAAGCGGCAGAAGATTCCGGACTATCTGCTTTCAAAGCAGCAAAACAACAAAAACAATGGTCAAAAGACCACATATTAAGGAGGAGGGTTTTCTATGAAGAAGAAAATCGTTAGCACATTATTATGTACAGCAATGCTTGTAACCATGATGGCAGGATGCGGCGGTAATAACGCAGCAAACACCAGCACAAACAGTGGAAACAGCAGCTCGGCAGATACGGGCAGCAGTGACGCCGCAGCCACAGATGAGGCAGCTCAGGCGACCGAAGCTGCAGCTTCAGATGCGAGTGCTTCCGATGAAGGAAAAGTACTTAACATCTACTGCTGGAACGAAGAGTTCAAGAGCCGTGTTACAGATCATTATCCTGGATATACAGAGGTGGATGCAACCACAGGTACGATCGGTGATGTAACTGTAAAATGGAACATTACACCAAACGATGACAATGCATATCAGAACAACCTGGACGCAACCTTATTAAAACAGGCCGATGCAGCAGCAGATGACAAGATTGATATCTTTTTAGTAGAAGCTGATTATGCATTAAAATATGTAGATACCGACTACACAATGGCAGTATCAGATCTTGGAATTACTGATTCAGATCTTTCCAAACAGTATCAGTACACCAAAGATGTTGTTACCGATTCCAACGGTGTATTAAAAGGTGTTTCATGGCAGGGCTGTCCTGGCGTATTATTCTATAACAGAGATGCAGCAAAAGCAGTATTAGGATCTGATGATCCTTCAGAAGTTCAGAACTATGTAAAAGACTGGGATACATTCAATGATACAGCAAAGAAGATGAAAGATGCAGGCTACACCATAACATCTTCCGCAAACGATACTTACCGTGTATATTCCAACAACGTTACTTCCAAATGGGTTGTTGATGGCAAGATCAATATTGATGACAACATTATGAAATGGGTTGATGATTCCAAAGAACTTGTAGATGCAGGCGAGACAGGAACATACGAACTGTGGAGTGATGACTGGAAGAAAGGTTTCTATCCGGAAGGAAATGTATTCTGCTACTTTGGACCTGCATGGTTAGTAAACTTCTCAATGGCAGCAGATACCGAAGGCAGTATCGGTTACACCGGTCGCTGGGGCGCAACCGAAGGACCGCAGGGCTTCTTCTGGGGTGGTACATGGATCTGTGCAGCAACAGGAACGGATAACCCAAGCCTTGTAAAAGATATCATGCTTCAGATGACAACCAATGATGATGTTATGAAAGATATCATCGAGAAAGATGACGATTTCGTAAATAACCAGGATGTAATCGCTGAGATGGCTGACAGCTCTTATTCAAGCAAGATCTTAGGCGGACAGAATCCACTTGGTATTTACAGCGCAGGTGTTTCCAAACTTGATTTAAGCAACCTTTCTGCATACGATCAGGGATGTAACGAAGAGTTCCAGAACGCAATGAAGAACTACTTTGAGGGAACTGCTACAAAAGAAGAGGCATTAGATCTGTTCTACAAAGCAGTTGTAGAGAAATATCCGGAGTTAACATACTAAGCAGACGAATGGTATAAAAAATGATTTGATGCCGCGCCTGCCGGACCGTAAGGGAGGCGGGCGCGGCTCATTTTATATCCAAATGTGTGTAAAAACTGTAAGCGCAGAGCTGACAGCAGACTTACACAGAGTAAAAGTGAGGGATGCTGTGAGCTCTGTGAACGAAAATCATGCACTCTGGAAAAGGAGGTCAGGTTGTTATGAAGAAAAGCAGCGGAAAGGTAGTAAGATACAATAAATGGGGATATATCTTTTTAATTCCTTTTATTGTAGTATACGTTATTTTTCAGCTGATCCCATTGATCAGCACAATTTACAACAGTTTCTTTGAAAATTATATGTCAGGACTGACACAGGTCGGACCGAATTTTGTCGGACTTGCAAACTATAAAAAACTTTTCTCAGATGGAGATATCTGGATTTATACCAAAAACACCATGTTATTATGGATCATGTGTTTCATACCACAGATCATTTTGTCACTGGTACTTGGAGCATGGTTCTCTGATGTACGTCTCAGATTAAAAGGAACCCGTTTCTTTAAAACAGTCGTATATCTGCCGAACCTGATTATGGCATCTGCATTTTCCATGTTGTTCTTTACATTGTTCTCCGATGGAGGACCGATCAACTCAATGCTGATGCAGATCGGATTTATTGATACACCGTACAAATTTTTATCCAATGCGGGCAGTGCAAGAGGGCTGATCGCGTTAATGAACTGTCTGATGTGGTTTGGTAATACAACGATCCTTTTAATGGCAGGTATGATGGGTATTGATACCTCTTTGTTTGAGGCAGCGGAAGTTGATGGTGCAACTTCTTCCCAGGTATTCTGGCAGATCACATTGCCACTGTTACGTCCGATTCTTGTATATGTGGTTATTACATCTCTGATCGGTGGTTTACAGTTATTCGATGTACCGCAGATCTTAACCAATGGAACCGGTGACCCGATGCGTTCTACCATGACGCTGATCATGTTCTTAAATAAACATCTCTACAGCAAGAACTATGGTATGGCTGGTGCATTGTCAGTTGTTCTGTTTATCATTACAGGTATCTTAAGCCTGGTAGTATTTAAGATAACCGGCAATGATAAGAGGAAGGGGTGAAGATCATGAATGAAAATCGTAATCTGAAAAAAGGTGTAGGAATTCATGCAAGAAGACTGATCGCATATATCGTACTGATCATTGTTTCCATATTGTGTCTGTTCTGGTTTTATGTACTGTTTATCAATGCAACCAGATCAAACGGTGAGTTGCAGTCAGGTTTTACGCTGGTTCCGAGCAGCCATCTGTGGGAAAACTGGAAGAATTTGAGAAATGGAACGCTTCCGGTATGGAACGGTATGTTCAACAGCCTGATCGTTTCTTCGCTCAGTGCAGTACTCAGCGTATATTTTTCAACGATGACAGCTTATGCGATCCATGCATATGATTTCAAACTGAAAAAATACATTTATCCGTTTATTTTGATGATCATGATGATTCCGACACAGGTAACTGCACTTGGATTTATCAAACTTGTTTCCAACATGAAATTAGAGGATTCCTTTATACCTCTGATCGTGCCGACGATTGCGGCTCCGGTTACATTTTTCTATATGAAACAGTATATGGAGAGTACACTGCCGTTGTCACTGATCGAGGCAGCACGTATCGATGGTTCCGGTGAATTCCGTACCTTCAATGCAATTGTAATGCCACTGATGAAACCGGCAATTGCTGTGCAGATGATCTTCACATTCGTAAGCAGCTGGAACAACTACTTCACACCGGCATTGATCTTACATGATGACAAGAAAAAAACACTGCCTATCTTAATCGCACAGCTGCGTGCGGCTGACTGGCTCAAGTTTGATATGGGGCAGGTATATGTGATGATCGCATTTTCCATCTTCCCGGTTATCATTGTATATCTGATCTTATCCAAACACATCGTACAGGGTGTTGCACTTGGAAGCGTAAAGGGTTAATAAACGGATTGCTGTACTACATAAAAATGAGACTGCCATATGGGTGGTCTCATTTTTTAACTCTTATTTTTGATGAAAATCTTTGACAATGTCACTGGTAAATAAGCCGGTTGTGTGCTATACTATTATCTATGATTAGTAGAAATAAAGGATCGGATGTGTTGGGGTACATGGGTGCAGACAAGAACGGACAGGCTGGATCTTTGTAAAATACACATAGAAATGGAGAGGAATATGACAGAGACAGGATTATGGATTTTTCTGATTTGTTTACTTGTAGTAGTCATCATAGCGACTGTGGTTGCAGTAGTGTCAGCAGTATCAGGTGCTACGGCAGCGATCGTGGATGATGAGGAATCAGAGGAAGAGTAGGAATACAGCAGGTATAAGAGAAAAGCCTCTTGTCAGTTTTGTATAGGTGTATAGCTGACAGGGGCTTTTTTGTGCACAGGATTCTGCCTTAATCAGCAATCTAAAAAAATATAAACTGGTACGAAAGTCTTGCAATCCATTTTGAAACAGGTAAACTAAATATATTGTGGCAAAATATTTGCTGCCAGGTGTTTATTACAAATGTCTTGCGTATTCAGGTGGAGGGACAAAAGAGAGTGTTGTCAAAATTAAGTGTGAAGAAACCGTATACTGTGATCGTAGGCGTGATCTTAGTCATTGTGTTAGGAGCCGTATCCCTAACCAAAATGACCACAGATCTACTGCCGGATATGAGTCTGCCATATGCCTTAGTCATTACGACGGATATGGGGGCAAGCCCGGAGAAAGTGGAATCCGATGTGACAGCACCTGTCGAGGCATCCATGGCGACGACTTCGAGCATCAAAAATGTGAGTTCTGCCTCCTACGATAATTATTCGATGGTGATCTTAGAGTATGAGCAGAATGCCAATATGGATTCGGTCATTATCGAGATCCAGCAGAAATTAGACCAGTTAGAGGGCAGTTTTCCGGATGGTGCCGGGAAGCCGATGATCATGCAGATCGACCCGGATATGATGCCTGTAATGGTGGCATCTGCCGATGTGGAAGGCATGACGCAGTCAGAGATTTCGGATTATGTGGAAAATGAACTTTCGCCGGTGCTTGAGAGTATCGACGGTGTGGCATCTGTTTCTACAACCGGAACTGTGGAAGAGAACATTCATGTCACATTAGATCAGGATAAAATCGATGCACTGAATCAGAAGATCCAGAGTAAGATCGAGGAACAGTTTACTGAACCGCAGGAACAGCTCGATCAGGCTGCCGAGCAGGTGGAGAGTGGACGCAGGCAGATGGAAAGCGGAAAAGATCAGCTTGCAAACCAGCTTGGACAGGCAGAAAATGAAGTGATCAATGGTAAGTCGCAGGCGTTTGTGGCAGAATCAGATCTGAGTCAGAATTATACAGTATTGAAAGCGACCGATGAGCTGATAAAGCGGGCAATCCCGGAACTCCAGAGTATTTATGAACAGGGAATGGGATTAAAAGCAGACATTGAACAGGCACAAAAAGAAGCCCAGATGAACAGTGACGATGGAAGCAGACGTATAGAAGAACTTTTAGAGGAGGCGAAGATTTCCGGAGATCAGGAACAGATCAATCAGATCCTTGCGATGACCGGGGAAAATCAGGAGAGCATTGCGGAAGCAGGAAAACGTCTGGAATTATTACAGGAAGAACTGTTAGAACTGAATACATCCTTAAATCAGCAGTGGGCAGATCAGTTAGCAGCGTTAAATGTGAGTCTTAGTTCGATCGATGATATTCCGCAGGTGATTACGCAGCTGTCACAAAAACAGGTTGAGATCCAAACAGCAATGGCAGCTCTGCAGACTGCACAGGAACAGGTTACAGATGGAAAAACTACCTTAGATGATGCGTATGTAACGTTAAACCGGATGGAGATCGACGGGATCTTAGAGATGAGTGAAGCGTCTGCACAGCTTGCGGTCGGGGAAGCCCGGTTAGAGCAGGGACAGGAAAAATTAGAAGAGTCAAAACAGAGTGCACTTGAGTCTGCGGATCTGAATCAGATCCTGTCGGTGGAAACATTAGGCCAAATTCTGACAGCACAGAATTTTTCCATGCCGGCAGGTTATGTCAATGAAAATAAGAAACAGTATTTAGTGCGTGTCGGCGACGAGGTTTCATCCGTGGAAGAACTTGAAAATCTTGTGCTTGTGGATGTAGGACTGGATGGAATCGAGCCAATCCGCTTATCGGATGTTGCAGAAACAGAAGTGGTGGACGATACGGGAGATTCCTATTCCAAGGTAAACGGAAATCCTGCGATTATGCTTTCCATTGAGAAGCAGACCGGGTACTCTACCGGGGATGTAACAAAACGGATCAAAACCAGATTTGAATTACTGGAAAAAGAAAATGACAAACTTCACATGACGATTTTGATGAATCAGGGAGTTTACATTGATACCATTGTGGAGTCAGTCATGGAAAATATGATTGTAGGTGCAATTCTTGCCGTACTTATTCTGATTCTGTTTTTAAAGGATATCAAACCGACTCTGGTGATCGCATGCTCTATTCCACTCAGCGTGGTTTTTGCAATCGTTTTGATGTATTTTACCGGAATATCGTTAAATATCATTTCATTGTCCGGTCTTGCGCTTGGCGTCGGCATGCTTGTAGATAATTCGATTGTCGTGATCGAAAATATTTACCGGCTCAGGAATCAGGGATTATCGATCCGGAAGGCAGCAGTTGAAGGAGCAGGACAGGTGGCAGGAGCTATTTTTGCATCCACGCTCACAACGGTCTGTGTGTTTGCGCCGATCATTTTTACGGAGGGTATCACAAGGCAGCTGTTTGTGGATATTGCACTCACGATCGCCTATACGTTAGCGGCAAGTCTGATTGTGGCGCTGACGTTTGTACCGATGATGGCATCCGGTGCGCTGAAGAATACCAGGGAAATCAAACATCCGTGGTTTGACCGCATTTTAGATGGATATGAAAAAGTTCTGCGTGTGGCACTGCGGTTTAAACCGATCGTACTGATCTGTGTGGTAGTTTTTCTGGTGGCAAGTGTGACGCTTTCCGTTTCCAAAGGATTTACCTTTATGGACATGAATATGGAGACAGAGCAGCTCACGGTCACGGTTTCAGCGAAAGAGGATGAAAAGCTGACATTTGAGGAACTGACGGAGCGCGCGGATGAGGTTGTGGATAAGATCTCTGGCATCTCCGGTGTGGATTCGATCGGAGCCATGGCAGGCGGCGGTGGAATCATGTCGATGGGCGGCAGTACGGACAGTGTGACCATGTACGTGCTCATCGATGATTCCGGGGCGACTGGC